>Ga0265296_1000303_pt1 | contig 83665 bp, 85 predicted proteins | sample MunlanPumphouse1_FD_189073 | JGI IMG/M metagenome (GOLD analysis project Ga0265296, IMG submission 189073) | Groundwater microbial communities from a municipal landfill in Southern Ontario, Canada - Pumphouse #1 | ecosystem: Environmental > Aquatic > Deep subsurface > Groundwater | place...
AAGTTTTTTCCTTGGATCAGCAAAAAGAAAATCAATCAATACTTTACGCTTTATGAACTCCCGCGAATCAGTCTAAACTTTTACATTAATGGTCGAATTTTGAGAGGTATTATTGCCTTAATCTTCGGACTAACCAAGCCATACGATATTATTCACACCGCCATGCCTTCTCAATTTGAATCCAATATTCCGGCTTTATTTTTAAAACTATTTGGCAAAAAAGTTGTTATGGATTGGGATGACCTCTGCGAAGAAGCGTTTATCGTTCACCCTCTCGTCACCGCCTACATTCATTTTTGCGAACACTTTTTCCCAAAATACCTCAAAAATTACTGTGTTTGTAGCACACTTCTTGCAGATTTGGCTGAAAAACGTGGTGCTACCAATGTTATTAAAATAATTAATGGCATCAGTGTTAATCACTACGATCAATTAGACAAAACAGGTTGTCGTCAACAACTTGGCCTTGAGCCAAATACCAAATACCTTTTCGCCATTGGTACAACTTTTGCTGGTCATAGCCGTACTTACAATTTTCTTAAGACTTTTGAGTATATCTATCAAATCGATAAGTCTATTAAATTAATTTCCAACTTCAACCCCAAAAAGATTTATGAAAACGAACATTTAAATGGTGAAATTGATCCCGTCATCTTTAAAAATATTATTGACATCAGTCCCCAGGGTTATCAAAACGACCAACAACTCTCTGTCTATTTCTCCGCCGTTGACGCCTGTATCTTTCTTTCCGGCGATGGACGCCCCGAAAAAGCCGGCTGCCCCATGAGAATTAGCGCCTACCTCAATGCCGAAAAAATTGTCATCGTTAACGATAACGATTCAGAAGGCTCAAATATCGTCAAGCCTTACCACTGCGCCATTATCGATAAAGATTTAAAAAAGTTAGCTCAAAAAACCGTTAAAATGCTTTATAATCCCAAACAACAAGCGCTTCTCACTAAAAAAGTAATTTTGGCCAAGAAAAAGCTATCGATGAACTATCTGATTAAAAATCTTATTCAGTACTATTCGAATATATAACCCGCTTTTATCTTTTTTGAGCTACTAAAAAACACGAAGGCCAAAAATATCTTAAAAACGGTATTGATCCAATCACCCTCAAAAACTTGTTATTTCGAAACATAAATCCATTTGAATTAATAATTCTACAATTGTTTCTTTCAAAAAATCTTTCCACGTCTATTAAGTTCGATATTGTTATCACATCATCATCAGCTTGAAATTTTTTCCTAATTATTGGATTGACCTTTTCAAAAGAAATTTCGTTGCTAAATAGTTTCTTTACAATTTTTGGAATATTTCTAAGCCTTTTAAACAATTTATCCGCCCGTGGATGTTCTAATCTAAAAAATACCGTTAAAAAATTTGGGCATGTTACCACTATATAGCCTCCTCTTTTTACAGTTCTTACATGTTCTTTAAGAAATTCTGTCGGGTTTTCAGCATGTTCCAGCACCCCAAAAGATCCAACCACATCAAAACAATTGTTGTCAAAAGGCAATCTTTTTCCATCATACAAAAAAATATTTTTCAAGCCTCTTTTTTGGGCCGAAATAGAGAGTAACCTTGATATCTCAACTCCATACGTATTTTTGTAACCATTTTTTGCTAAAGGAACCAAAGCGTTTCCATTTCCACAACCAATATCCAAAAAATTTCCTTTTTTATTCTTCAAGTATTTTTTAACATAGGTTATATATTTTGAATAAAATTTATAGTCAATATTTCTCAACATTTCCAAATATTGCTTATTCTCATAATTAAATTTCATTAACTTCCTCCCAACAGTTGTATTAACGCTTGTTGTGCTTGAGTAAACCCAGGCATAATTGTCAAAGCATTTTTAAACGCCATTTTAGCATTTTCCCTATCTCCCACATTGGCAAAAACCACTCCGGTCACATACCACGCTTGCGGATTATTCGGTTGCAAATTCAATAACTTTTGACTATCCTGTATCGCCAAATCAGCCCTTTTTTCCATTAAGTCTATCTGTATCAAGCTCATATAAGTCTGAAACAACCCCGAAGAATAACCCAAAGCCGTATTATAACTATCTCTAGCCAAGTCCAATCTTCCTGTTTTAAAAAATATATTTGCCCGATTATGATAAGCATCAGCATAATTTGGCTTTACTACCGTTGACTGTGTAAACCCTTTTATGGCATTATCATATTGTCCCAATTTGTCATAATCATCTCCGATATTATTCCAGGCATTGTGACTATTAGGAGACACCTGACAGGTACTCACCCATAACTTGTGATTAGTTTGCCAATCCACGTTTCTAAAATATGTTCTAAAAAAATATATCCCAGCCACCAATCCTAAAATCGATATCCCCACCCACTTATTTTTCACAAAAATATTGTTTATTACTATTCCTAACAATAAGCAAAATCCTACCGATCCAAAAAACACATATCTTTCCGCTACTAACCAGCTTACTTTAACCGGTAACATCGAGGGTGAAGAAGCTACAAAGACAAAAGCCAAAGCAAAAAAGACCAGTTTATTTTTAAACCAAAAATAAACTAATGATCCCAAATACAAAATAATCACCGCCCAATTAAGCCACAAGGGCAAAATAAATAAAGTGTGATACAGGGTCAAATCTACCGGAATAAATAACAACTGCAAATATTTTGTTATCGCTGTCGGATATTGAAACCACGGCTGATAAAAAACACTTTCACTTGCGTTATATCCCCCATTAACCACTGAAATCCTGGTTTTGGCGAGTGGCCACACTATCGCAAACGTCACTATCAAAACAACCATAAAATATAAAAAAAATCTCCCTAATTTAATTCCTGGAAAAAACTTATCCCCGAAGCTGAAAAATATTAACATTACCAAGAGATACAAAGCAAAACCCCTGAACGGATCATTAATAAAGTTTAAAACCATACTAATAAAAACTACATACAAATATTTCTTTCTCTTTCGTCCACCCATATACAGAATCATCGAAATTAAGCATATTAACACCAAAAAGGTTGTCAATAAATATGGTCTGCCGGATATCCAAGAAACCGCTTCTACGTGTATCGGATGAAAGGCAAACAGTACGGCGCTAATCCTGGCAATTTGTTTTCCTGCCACTGTTACCATAAAAATAAAAGCTAAAACACAAATTGCCAAATACAAAACTAAGCTAGCCGCGTGATAAGGCAAAGAACTTCCAATTCCAAATAACTTAGCAATAATATGAGTCACCATCCCCGGAAGACTCATTGACTTCAAGTAATGCATTGTGTCGTAGATATTTGGATTTTGAGTAATCGAAGCATAATCATCTGATACAAAATCACCTTTCAAAGAATTCAAATAAACCGCTATTATCCCCAAACAAACTAAAACCAAAAACTTCCAATTTCCTTTTAAAATATCTCTGACGCCAAAAGTAACTTTACTCAATTGGCTTGTTACTTCAATTACCTGATTTCTTAATCGTTTGTTTTTCTTCTGTGACATATTCATCATTTTAGCAAAAAGATAATCAGTATATAATCACTTATGCTCCTGCTTATTTCAGAAATCAAAGCCATCATTGCCCATCGGGAACTCCTTTGGCAAATGACCAGTCGTGAGATCAAGGCCCGCTACAAACAATCAATTTTAGGCTATTTTTGGGTTATTCTTAGTCCACTTGCCCAAATGTTAGTTATGAGTTTTGCCTTTTCCCTGATTCTCCGTATCCCCACCAATTCTGCTTCCAATATTCCATATTCCATTTTTCTTTTCACCGCTCTTTTGCCTTGGACTCTTTTTAGCAATTCGCTTGGTTCCGCCTGCAATTCGCTTGTTGGCTCGTCGTCTCTTATTACCAAAATTTATTTTCCCCGCACCATTTTGGTAATCTCCACTATTATCGCCAAAATAATCGATTTTTTCTTTGCCACCTCTATCCTCATTGTCTATCTGATCATTTATCAAATCCCCATTACCCTTAATATTCTTTGGGTTATTCCCATCTTTTTTATTCAACAAATTTTTACTCTCGGCCTTTCTCTGTTCTTCGCCGCCGCCAATCTCCTCTACCGCGACATTCAATATCTCCTGGGGCTAATCCTGACGCTCTGGATGTATCTTACGCCCATTATCTATCCCGCTGACATTGTCCCCGACCGTTTTCGTATATTATTTCAGCTAAATCCCATCGCCGTTATTGTCAACGCCTACCGTCAAGTTATCCTCGGGGGAGGGGAGCCTAAATATAGTAGCCTTCTGATTGCCCTTCTACTTTCTTTTGCCACCCTTTTAGTCGGTCTTGCCTATTTTAAATCCCGCGAAAAAATCTTCGCCGACAACATTTAACTATGAACGAACCTATTATTAAATTTTCCCATGTCACCAAAGATTTTGACCTTCAAAGTCAAAAAACCTTCAAGGAATTTATCCCGGCTCTGATTCGCGGCGAGCAAACCCGTCAAAAATTCACCGCTCTTAACGACATTAACTTCACCATCGATAGGGGAGAGACTATCGGTATCATCGGCCCCAATGGTTCCGGCAAATCTACTATTCTTAAGCTTATTGCCGGCGTTATGTCACCCACCAAAGGCAAAGTCACTGTCAGCGGTAAAGTATCCCCCCTCATTGAACTTGGCGCCGGCATGCACCCCGAACTCACCGGCCGGGAGAATATTTTTCTCAATGGCGCCATATTAGGCTTAAAACGTAAACAAATTGAACAATATTTTAAAAGTATTGTCGATTTTTCCGAATTACAGGAGTTTATCGATCAGCCTATCAAGCATTACTCTTCCGGCATGTATATGCGTTTGGCTTTTAGCATCGCTGTCCACGTCGATCCGGAAATTCTTATTGTTGACGAAATCCTGGCCGTCGGCGACACCGAATTTCAAGCCAAATGTTTTACCAAAATGGAAGAATTTAAAAAATCTGGCGTCACTATTCTTTTTGTTTCCCACTCCATGCCCCAAGTTGAGTTATTCTGCCCTAGGGCTATTTATCTGAAACATTCAAACTTAATTAATTTTGGCCCGTCAAAAGAAATCTGTCAGCAATATCTTAATGACCACCCCTAAGCCCGTTATCTCCATTTTTGTCCATTGTTTTCCCCCGGCCAAAGGCGGTGTCGAATATCTCGTCGGTGAAATCAAAAAAATTCTTGATCAAAAATTTACCGTTCATGTTTTCACCGGCCAAGGTTTAACTTTGGATAGCTACAAAACTTTCTCCAACTATATTGACTCCAACACCGAAACGCGCTCCGGCCCCAACGCGCTAAAGCTCTCACACATCCATCGTCTTTCGCTTCACCGTCAAACCCAAAGGTTTGCTAACAAATTTCTTCACCGTTTTGTCACCAAGTTCGGTATTTTCTCTCCATTCTTTTTCGGCCCGATACTTCAATATACCCCACAAGATATCGACATTATCAAAAAATCAGACATCATCATGGGTTTTGGTATGCCTACCAAGTCCATCTACGACGCCTACGTTTTTGCCAAAAAATATCAAAAACCTCTCATTGTTCTGCCTGCCTATCACAACGTTTCTTACTACAATCACTCTCCCTTTTTTCAAAAAGCTTTTGACTATGCCTCCAAAATTATTTTTCTGACAAATTTCGAAAAACAACAAATTATAAAAAATTATCAAATAATAGAGTCAAAAACTATAATCAATACCTATTGTCCGTTTACCATTAACCAAGTACAAAAACAAGCCAAAATAAACACCAAAAGAAAATATAATTTTTCTAAACCCATTATCGGTTATGTCGGCCAAATTTGCCCGAGAAAAAATCTTTATATCTTTAAAGATCTTCTCGATGCCGGCTACCAAGTTCTTTTTGCTGGCGCCAAAACCAGCAGTTCGTCCGAAATTGAAAAATACTTCGAATCCTATTTAAAATCCAACAAACTAAAAATTATTTATAATTTCCCCGAATCCGATAAAGCCAAAATTTATTCCCAAATCGATATCTTTATTAACCCTTCAATTGAAGAAAGTTTGGGAATCGTTAACTTTGAAGCAATTTACTACGGTACCCCCATCATTGTCAACCAATCCTCCGCATTTTATGACCTTTCACCCACTATCCCTTCGTTTGACAAACAAATTGATCAACATCTATTTAAAAAATTCTTTGTAAAAAACATACTCAAACAGTATACTATCTTCAGTTCCATCAATTATGATACGTTTTCTTCTCAATTAAATCTTTTAATAAAATAATTTTATGTCTTCAAAATATCCCCGTAATATAAATAAAAATCAAGATGATGAATACCTTCATAATTTTAATCGATCAACAAAACAGATAATTTCTTACGCTCAAAATGGCGAAGATATAGTTCTCAATCGGGCTTTTTTCCAAAACAGTTCCGGTTTTTTTATCGATATCGGAGCTGCTGATCCAGTAATTAATTCAGTCACCCACCTCTTTCACCAGAGAGGTTGGAAAGGAATTAATATCGAACCCAATCCCGTTTTTTTTCAAAAACTTAACAATGTCCGAAAAGACGATATTAATTTAAATATAGGAATTGGTCAAAAACCAAAAACTTCAATCTTCTACAATTGTCTGACAGTAAAAGAGTGGTCAACATTTTCGCATCAATTATATTTAAAACACAAATCCCATGGAGTCAAATTTAAAAATATCAAAGTAAAAATCGATACTTTGGAAAATATTTTAGACCATTTAACACTCCCAAAGGTAATTGACTTTTTAAAAGTTGATGTTGAAGGTTTGGAAGAACAAGTATTAAAAAGTAACAATTGGCTAAAATACAGGCCAAAAGTAATTATAATAGAAACAAACCACCCACAAAAATGCCATTTACTTATGTCAAGAAACAACTATCTTAAAGTTCTTGATGATGGTCTTAATCTATTTTACCTAGACATTAAATATAAAAGTCTTAAAAAGTATCTTGATAAACCAGCCAATGTTTGCGATAACTTCATACTCTATCAATACCATCAACAATTTTTAGAATTTCAAAAAAAAGAAAAACAGCTACATCAGACATTTTCCGACCAATATCATCAACTGTCTTTAGAATTTCAAAAAAAAGAAAAACAGCTACATCAAACTTTTTCCGGTCAATACTCTTTAATTGAAAATGAACTTAAAAAGACTCAAAAAGAATTCCATATACTTTCCCAAGCACATTCCGAATTAATAAGCAAAAACCCTTTACCCATCCCAATTATTTCAACTCCTCTCATAAACGAAGAAGTGAAAAATAAAAAATGAACAAATCAAAAATATTAGCTTTTACCATCATCGCCAGGAATTATTATCCTCAAGCCGAAATATTGGCAAAAAGCTATAAAAAATACCATCCGGATCACAAATTTTTAGTTTTTTTTATTGATGACGACTGTATAACATCACCTAATTATCAAGCTGTACCAATCTCTAAAGTCGACAACATAAGTGATTTCAAAGAACTGTGTTTTAAATATAGCCTCATGGAACTAGCCACTGCGGTTAAACCCTTCATATTTAGTTGGTTGTTTAAAAAATATGATGCTCAAAAAGTTTTATACATTGATCCGGATATTTGCTTCTATAAGAAGATCGATAAAATTTTAGAAGAGCTAGACAATCATGAATGTGTAATTATTCCCCATCGAACAAAACCTACTAACGACAAAAAAAGACCAAATGAATGGGACTTCATGGGTTGTGGCTATTACAATCTCGGATTTGCCGCTTTTAGAAACTCTACTAGTGTTTCTACTTTCCTAAAGTGGTGGGCCGATAAACTAAAAAACTATGCCTATTCCGATATCGATAATTTTATGTTTACCGACCAAAAATGGATGGATTTTGCTCCAAGTTTCCTTAACACTTATATTTTGAGGGATAAAGGATACGACACTGCCTATTGGAACCTTCATGAATATATCAGAACAATTTCACCGAATGATATTTATTTCTTTCACTTCAGCGGTTTTGTTCCCGAAAAAAGTATTTTATCTAAACACCAAGACCGTTTTACTTTGGATAATATTGGCCCTTATAATAAACTTTTCCAGGACTATGCCAAACAAATTACATACTATAATAATCTTCATCCGGAAATAAAAAACTACCATTACCCCTATCAATGTTTTGATAATGGTGTCGAAATTACCTCTCAAATAAAAGATATTTATCGCCATATTATTTCAACAGGGAACGATAAATTTTCTAGCCTTTTTGATACGAAATCAAAAAATTCATTTTTTGCTTGCCTTTCCAAAATTGTCCTTGTTCCCGATAATACAAAAGTACTCAATTACTTTTTATTATTAAATGAATCCATTAGCGAAATCCATAAAGAGTTCCCTTTGGAACAACCTTATAATCTTCAACTTCTAAACTCCTATATAAATTGGTCGCTAAGTTATGGTAAATCAATTTATAATACACCGGAGAATTTTATTAACAACCAAAATAAACTTCATAATGGTCCGCTTAAGACTTTTTTTAATAAAAATATTCCCATCCCGACCATCCAAACTATTTTTGCCCTTGAAGCCGATAAAAGGAATAAAAACAATTCGGACTTTGTTGTTAATAGTTACAAAATTATTCTCCATCGCAATCCCGATACCAACGGTTATAATAAAAACCTAAAAGATTTAAATAATTACAATGCTTCTCGTAATCTATTACTCATCAGACTTTTTAAAAGTCAAGAATTTTACTACAAGCACGGTAAATTATTATTTAACCCTATACTACCTTACTATTTATACTTAGCTACTCTTTCTCTTAAGTTTCTTTATTTAGATAAGTATCTCTCCAAAACTAAAATTTTTCGTTCACTTTACAAAAACAACAAGCCTTCAAAACAATTTCCTCTGGTCAGCAATCTTGGTTGTAACATTTCAGGTTATTTAGATACCGAAAGCGGAGTAGGGGAATCAGCCAGAGGCATCATAAAAGCTCTTGAATCGTCCCAAATACCCATAAATCTCAATAATATTGAACAACCATGGCTTAGAAGAGATAATAAGACTTTAAAAAACCAATTTACCAACAAATCAAACCATCCCATAAATCTTATTTGTGTAAATGCTGATCAAATAAAATCCGTTGTCGAGAATCAACTCCATACTAAATATATTAAATTTAAATACAATATAGGCTATTGGTACTGGGAATCAGATATCTTTCCCGACCTTTACTCTCCCAACTTTGAACCAGTAAATGAAATCTGGACAGCCACGTCATACGTCCAAAAAGCCATAAGTCTAAAATCTCCTAAACCGGTTATCTGTATACCACCTTCATTTACCCTTCCGTTAACTTCAACTATCCCCAGATTCGACTTTGCCAAATATAAAATAAAAACTTCCCCCCAGGACTTTATTTTTTTAAACATTTTTGACTCCGCTTCGTTTTGGCAAAGAAAAAATCCTTTTGCTCTTATTAAAGCTTTCAAACAATTTTCCGTAAATAATAAACACACCCAATTACTAATTAAAACAACGAAGTTGGCGACCAGCGAAATATTTAACAAAATTAAAAATGAAATTGGTGATAATAGTCAAATTCACTTAATTGACAGTTATATCTCCTCAAAAGAAATGATTTCACTTATGAAAAGTTGTGATTGTTATATCAGTTTACATCGAGCCGAAGGATTGGGAATTCCTTTAATCAACGCCCACATGATGGGTAAACCTGTTATTGTTACTAATTTTAGTGGTAATACCGATTTTGAAACTAATTCAAATACATTTCTTGTTAATCATGTTCCATACATACTCACTAAAGACATTGGACCATATCCCGCTGGAACCACCTGGGCTGATCCGGACGTAGATCACGCTTCTTTCCTAATGGATAAAATTTATCACCTTCCTACTCCCGAACTAAATACTATTCTCAAACGAAGTAAAGAAGAAGTTACTGCTTATTTCTCCCCAGAAAGAATTGGCAACCTTATCAAACAACGGCTTGATATTATCAACAAACTTTTCTGATAAATGGATTTATTAAGGAACCGATAAAAATATTCTCTATAAACCAATTTTGTAGGGTTCTTTTTTAAGTAATGACGCTCGGACTATACCGATAGGGGCATCGTCTTGAGGGAAAATCGTCTGGTGTTTTCTATTAATCTTACGGGCAACAACAACCCATTGGAAACCTCGAGCACCGGGAGGTTTAATAATCTCGATAGATAAACCGTGTTTAGAATAGATATCTAAAAGCCAATTTTTGTCATAAATAACAGCGTTAGTAGGATCATCTAGGTTAATATAAAGAGAATTTTGAAATTCCTGCATCATCGGAAAATATTTTTTTTCAAAAAGAAACCAACTGGCAAAAAAGACCCCATGGTCACATAAGACATTAGTAATTTCTGTTAAATAAAAGTCGACTTCCTTTTCAATCAGATGAGTAAAAACAGAGTGCGCAAGAGCTAGAGTATATTGATTGTGTTCAACCGGAAAAGGTAACAATTTTGATGAGCCGGTAGGGTTAAAGGCTTTATAATAAACATCGTAATGGATAAATTTAAAATTTTTATTACAGGGTGACAAGTTAGTGATACACCAATTGATCATCCCTAGATGGAGATCAATTCCCGTATATTTATTAGGAACAGGCTCTTGCATAAGTAATTGCCTAGCCAACCGCCCGCAACCACACCCAAAATCAAAAACTTTTTTATAATCTTTCGCTTTAAAATAAGGGTAGATTAATTTCCCTTCAGGGTTATCAAAATCGCTGGTATTGATTGGTCCAACTAGCTCCCTCATACCCAAAGGGGGAAAAGGAATACTGGCTTTCTTAGAAAGAAATGGTATTGAAATCATAAGCTTTTAAGTTTCCATAAGTTGTAGTTTTCATATTCTTTTTCAATTACATACGATGGATTATTAAATTTAAAACACTTATCAACTAACACTTCATTATAACTACTATAATCAATCTTCGTTAAACTCAAACTATTATTTTCACATTTCTGATCCAAACTAATAAGTTTATTTAATGCTATAATCTCCCAGAAAGCGGCATTATTATCAAACCTGTCATAATAAAAAGTTATGTTTTTACAGGTATCTAAAAAATATTTAGACATCTCATCTCTACCTAAAAATAAAAGTTTACTGTCATCTTTACATAATTCAGGCTCCAAATTCATAAGTTCATAATTACTCTTCACAATCGGTTTACCAAAATATGAACTAGCAAAAACAGCACTCTTAAAAGAGTAGTAAAAAAATATCAAACAGTATGAAAATACTAATAATCTTATTACAATCCTTTTATCTAAAAGTGATTTATAAAGCAATAAATAAAAAATTAAAGGCCAGATATCAGACCACCAATGTAAAGCCTTCCCACTTTGATAAGAAGACTTGGTTATCCAAAAACCAACTCCAATCATTATCGCAAAAGGTAATGCGATCACTAATATTTCTTTATTAAGCATAATTTTATCTTTTTCTGAGACCAACAAAAAAAAGATAATCGGTGCCATTAATGTAAAAAACAACCATGTATTATAATAATTTGCTTCATAGAACCTATAATCTGCGTTTGATGTCCATATTGAAAAAGCAGTCATCGGATTATTAAAACCGGCCATATTACCATTCATCCCTTTAAACAAGCTTACCTCCTTCACTGGAGACTCAACTTGTTTTGTTAAAAATTTTATTGCTGGAAGCAGATTTAGAGGTAAAATAAATGCTATTAAAAGTAAAGCAATTATTTTCACCATTTTCCAGCCTTCCCAAAATTTTCTCCGATAAATTATGAGAGCCGTCGCCAAAAATAATAAATAATAAATACCACCAAAATAGGTATAAATATAAACCATGTCTACCAAAACTATAAAAATTAGCAATAGGTATATATTTTTCTTTTCTTTAATATACTGTAATGTCAGAAATATGGATAAAAATAAAAAGGGTATTACTGCAGTGGAACCAAAAACTGATGCATCTATGAAACTCATTGACAAAAAATTAAATACGCTGGCAACTGAGACCAAAATTAATACTATATTGGAAAGTAAATTTCCCTTCCGAAAAAATTTCACAAGAAAATAATTAATCACAAATATTGTCGACACAGACAACCAAGTTAGAATCCGTTGGTAAACAAGGTAAACATCTGTTTTAAATAAATCTGAGAAATAAGCACTTATATGTGTTCCGCCACACGGATAACCCGCTTCATAACAATGATAATACAAATCCCTTATCAAAAGGCTACTATCCTTAGTATATTTAAAAAACGCCTTTGACGTTCCCAAAACAACAATATAATCATGGTTTATCCCATACCCTGGATTAAATATTTTATTCTCTTGCCGGTCAAAATATAAAGAATTTATCCATCCATAAAAAATTGTAACTATCATAAAAATGATGATAAACCACTTCCAATTATCTCCAAAAACAAACCTTTTTTTCTCGGCAAGATACTCTTTCTTATTAAGAATAAACACAAGTATTGACTCCACAACCAAAACTACAATAGAAAAAACAACAATGCTTATTTTTCTGATATCCCAAAAATAATTAATACTATTGTATATAAAAATCGATAATATTAAATTTGCTTGACCAAATAAATAAACTAAGATTAAGTCTACGGAAAGATTTTTCTTTAATCTATCAATAATTAAAGGAAGGCTAAATACCAACGCAACTAAACCAAGCTTCAAAAAAAATACAATTGGAACTAAATAAATACCTAAATTCATATAAACTTACGGTTATAAACCCTCCAGGTTCGGTTTAGACATCAGATATTTAGCCGCTCCCATTAATGATTTTAACCTCTTCATCCCACCTCGACCCAAGGTACCCCTTAAATATCGCCATATAATTCTTGGCCTTACATAAAACTTTCGATACATTTCCCTTTGTTTTTTCAAAAGTATTTCTTTCGTTAATCCCTTAGGAATAAACACCGGCCTCCAACAATTGAATTTAGACCAATCAGACTCATCAAAATCCCCATATTCCTTAATAAAATAATATTGGGGTGACCCCGGAATTGGCGTATTTATGGTTACTAATATATCATCTAAAGGCAAGTTATAAGCCAATTTAATTGTTTTATTTATTGTTTCCAAAGTATCGCCTGGATGGCCTACAATAAAGTAACCCTTACTCTTAATCCCAAGTTCTTTACACCATCCCAACGCCTTTCTCACTTGTTCCATAGTAATATTCTTTTTAATCAGTTTCAAAATACCCTCGTCACCCGACTCAATTCCAAAAGCAATGTGCCAACAACCGGTTTCTTTAGCCAATTTCAAAATCTCGTAATCGACAACGTTAACTCTACTTGTACATGTCCAGTAAAATTTAATTCCTTCTTCCTTTAGTAATCGAAAGATTTTTTTAAATCGTAATTTATTAATCAAGAAAGTATCATCAACAAAATCGATCTCTCGAACTTTATATCTTTCCACTAAATATTTTATTAATTCTACTACTCTTTCTGCCGACATTTCTCTATAAAACTGACCAAATACAGCTCTATCACAAAAAGTACACTGATTCGGACAACCGCGACTTGTCATAATATTAACCACCGGCGTTGACATATAATTTGACAAATCAGGTGTATATAAATTTATATCCTCAATCAAATCATATGCGGGAAACGGCAATTCATCTAAGTTTTTAATGTACTCTCTGGGTTCATTAACAATAACTTTTCCATCTTTTTTATAAGCTATTCCTTTTACTTCTTCAATTTTACCCTTGCCCTTTATGGTCTTTAACAATTCAACTGTTGTGATTTCACCTTCCCTTAAAACACCATAATCAAATACACCAAATGATAAAGCATCCTTATAATTTGATGTTACGTGAGGACCCCCAATTAAAATTATTACTTTAGGAAACTTTTTCTTTATTAATTTCGCCATTTCCAACGCCCTGTGAAAAGCAACCGTAGTCGAACTTATTCCAACTACAAATGGATCAAATTTTTTAATTTGTCTTGTTATTTGTTTTGTCGTTAATTTTTCAGACTCTCCATCAGTAACCGCCATTTCATACCCTTTTTCTCTTAAATAAGCAGCCAAACAAAAAATTCCCAAGGGAATTTGTTCTCCTCCCGCACTACCCAAATCCGACGAGTATCTTTCTTTCTTTGAAATAGGAGGATAAAGTAAATAAACTCTATTATTATTTTTATTATCCATTCTTATATTTAACCAATATAAACCATTAAAGTCTATAAATAAATCAAATCACTTTTTCTTAGATACATTTTTAACCTTTTCTTCTAAAAGAGTAATTTTTTGCACTAAATTTTTTATCTGTGTCGCCTGAACTGAATTCATTAAACATAACTGTAATATTAATAATAATAAAGCTACCATACCACAAAACATTATCATTGATGTCGGATTAGCCAAAAATAAGTTAGAAAATTTTACCAACCAAGGATAAAGTAAAACTATTAATATCAACACCAAAGATATGAAAATCCACAATAAGCTATAATTTTCTCTCAACTTTCGCTTTCTCACTAAGTTAAGTATTAACATCAATAAAAACATGGCTACAATATAGAAAAATAGTTTTTGTACCAGTGGCATATTTAAAAACTTGGTAAACCTGTAACTTTTCTAAGAACAATCGTTAAAATCGATAAAGACATTTTCATTACATAATAGAAATTTTTGATGAGACTACCATGCATTGATTTTCCTGTTTTATTTTCATACATTTTCATGGGTATTTCATCCACTTTAAATCCGGCAAAATATAACATAATTAACAGGTCAGCGTCCGGATAATCACAAGGAAAAGAATCAGATGACAAGAAATTCAACACTTTTTTATCAATAACCTGATAGCCGGACGTCGAATCAGTAACTTTTCTACGAGTTACAGCACTGACAATCAAACTAAACAGTATCATCCCCAATCTTCTCATAAAAGGCGCATGATAATCAGTTTTTTTTCGAAATCTTGATCCAATGACCACATCCAATTTCTCCCTTCGTAATGTATTGATCATCTTAGGAATATATTTGGGATCATGCTGACCATCTGCATCAATTTGAACCAGTATGTCATATCCTCCATCAATAGCAAACTTATAACCGGTTTGTATTGCTACCCCATACCCCATATTAAAAGGATGGCGAACTACAATAACCTCACACTTTTTTGCTTTTAAATATGTTTTATCTTTTGACCCATCATCTACAACTAAAATATCCCAGCCTTTCCCTTTCGTAAATTTTTTTATATTCGCTATAGTAGTCGCAATATTTGCCTCTTCATTGTACGCCGGTATCAAGATCAAAACTTTTCTAAAAATCATATCAATAGCTTAACATCTTTTTTACATCATCAAAAAATATCTTTGGATCCCTGTAATAAACTCTTATTTTAGACCTGGCCATCGCCATCACATTTCCTACCATCATGTTTTGTTGATGAAATTCTTTATTAACTTCTTTTTTTATAATTTCAAATCTCTTCGGGGTTATTTTTTCATTTTGTACTCTCGGATCAACCTTATAATAACTATCTGGAGCCATGGAATAAAAATCTTCCAAGCTCATATTTTCTCTATACAACCTTTTTTTTAAACCTTCCTCAAACATTACAGTTCCCGGAAAAGCCTCGTAAACCGCGATAACACCCAAGTTTGGCTTTATTTCGTGCATAAAATCCACAGTTTTCTGAATATCCTTCTCTGTTTCCCCCACCACTCCCATCATAAAATACCCAGTCCAGTGTAATCCAACCTTTCTAAACAATTTTGATGCTGACCTTACCTGATCCAAACTAATTCCCTTATTCATCATTTTAAGTACCCTAGCTGATCCAGTCTCGACTCCCACTTTAACAAAATTACACCCAGCCTTCTTCATCAAGCGCAGTAGTTCTTCATCTACCAAATTAACTCTCGTGTTACATTCCCAATTTATTTTAACCTTCCATTGTATTAAACGGTTACACAAATCAACCACTCGGCTTCTGTCTACAGTAAAAGAGTCGTCTTTAAAAGTAAATTGTCTCGTCCCATATTTCTCAAAAACAGCCTCGACTTCCTCCATAACACTACCTATCGATCGATATCTAATTCCTTTTGTTGAAGCACAATATGTACACCTATACGGACAACCTCTGCTAGTCATAATTAAACCCATATCTTCCGATGATAACTTATTTTTATTCATCAATAAAGATCTATTCAACATAGGGTAATTATCTAGATTTTTAGGTTGCAATCTGTCTCCATTCGAGACAATCTTTTTCCCTTTTCTAAAAGACACTCCCGAAATACTCTCTACGTCATTTTTCCTTCCAGTAACATGGTTCATTAGTTCAATCATTGTCTCTTCTGCCTCACCCCTGACCACATAATCTACCTCAGGACAAATTTCTAAAATTTCCTCAGCTCTGACAGTCGCATGTGGTCCACCCATTATCACCTTGCAGTTTTCAATATTTTCCTTTACTAATTTTGCTAAATGAAAAGCCGAAGCAGCAAAAGTGGTATAAGCGGATATTCCGACTACGTCTGGTTTCCATTTTTTTATGTTTTCAATTACTTCACTCCAAATTTGGTTCTTTTCTTTAAAAGATTTTAAATAAGTGGGAAACTTATCTGAGATACGCGAATAATCAATCGTGTCCGGATCAGAATAATAATCAGCATCATAAACTGCTACTTTATATCCTTTATCTTTTAAAACAGTACCCAATTGAGTAATTCCTAATGGAAAATACCGATTGTAAATCCCCAGAATTCTATAAAATGGGGGTGTAACTAAAAGCACTTTCATATTTTTGTTTTTACTTTTTACGCCACATCATAATCAATCGTGGTAATATACCATTTTTGAAGATCAGACACTTCTAAGGGACAATCATTTCCGTGCCATTTAAAGACAGCCACCATTGGTTGAGGTTTTAAAAAATTTGGGCAAATAAAATAACCGTTTTTCCTCAACAACTTAAATTCAAAGGAATTTTTCGATATTAAACAACCTGCTTGATCAACATTTTCCATTTTCCAGTAATGATTAGTTTCCTTCAGTAGATCATTTCCAATACTTTGGGCGTCAGATGAATCATTAACCACAAAATCCACAATTAAACCGTTTTTTACATTCTTTGTTCCCAATAATCCAAGTATTATGTATCCTTCAATCTTGTTATTTTTTTTGACACAAAAATATTTATATTTTCTTTCTGGCCATTTTGTTCTCCAATCAATAAATCTTGCATCCCGATTTGCTACTATCTGGTATTTTTTTCTTGCCTTTCTCCAAAACAAATCATGAAATGAATCGGTCATATCCTCACTCAATCCACAGCAACTATCTTTATTAAATAAATTTATTAGAAAATCAATTGGCCGCACCATCATCCCCATCACCCCACTATTTAGCTTCTCTGCTACCAAATTACTCAATCTATAAGGTTTTATGAGAAGCGGTAATTCACCCAAATTTAAGAACCCCAATTTTCTAATAAAACCGGGGTATGAATTTTGATTCGGAAAACCTAAAGTAAACTTGACACCTCTTTTAAAACACTCTTTGTAACATTCCTGAGCTAATATTGTAAAAATACCCATACCCCTATAATCCTCTCGAACCAACGTACTCAAAGAAATTGATCCGTGAAACAGTTTTCTGTTGATAAAATAATCCTGCAATAAAACACAATAAAAACCCACCACTTCTTCTTTGGTATTTATCGCCAGTTTAATTATTGATTCTCCAGCCGGATTTTTAAAATGTTGCCACTCAAAAAATTCATCTTTCCAAAGTACTGATTCTGGATATTCCTTTTTAAATAGTCCCAATATACTTTTTTTATACTTTCTCTGGTAATCGCCAACACACCACGAAAATTTATTATTTGTTATCATATTCCATCAATAAAGCTTAAAAATGCTTGAAATAATTTATCACATACCTATCTAAAGCTCAATGAAGCAGTATACAAATATCTTTTCTGTAGATCTAGAGGACTGGTATCATTCCTCACCAGAAGGGCGATCCATAAAAACCAACGACTTCAGAATTTTAGATCCAACTGAAAAAATATTAAAATTGCTTAAACAAAGCAATAATTTTGGTACCTTTTTTGTCGTCGGTGAGATTGCCCAAAAACACCCACAGCTAATCAAAGAAATTTTTAAACAGGGACATGAAATTGCTTGTCACACACTCCATCATAACTTTATTTACAACATGAGCCAAAAACAATTTGAAAACGATGTAAAAGAATCAAAAGATATTCTTGAGAACTTAACTCACCAAAAAATAATTGGCTATCGTGCTCCAGCATGGTCCGTTGATCAGAATCGAACTCCCTGGTTTTGGCAAACTTTAAAAAATTATGGTTTCAAATATTCATCTAGTATCTTCCCTTTTAAAACTTTTCTTTACGGAGATAATCATGCCGACCAATTTCAAAGTACTATCGGGGGCATATTAGAAATTCCTCCTTCTACCTATCAAATCTTCCGTAAAAGGATTCCATTTTCTGGTGGTTTTTATTTGCGTTGTTTCCCTTCTATCTTTATAAAATATTTTACCCATAAAATAAATCAACAAAAACAACCGGTAATCTTTTATATTCATCCCCGGGAAATTGATCTTCTCCAGCCAAGAATAAAATTACCACCCAAAGAATATTTTATTCACTATTACAATATCAATAGAACATTGAATAAACTGAAAACTATTCTCAAAGATTTTCCTACCACTTCTTTCAAACAGTATTACCATTTTCCCAAAATATAAAAATCAAATGATTCTGATTAAAACCGTCACTATTCTCGGCGCCAACGGTGCTATGGGCTCTCATTGCGCTGGTATTATCGCTGGTTTCGGCAATGCCAAAATATTTATGATCGCCCGTTCTTTAGAAAAAGCTCAAGAGGGAATTGATATCGCCGTTGACTCCATCAAATCTGATGTTATTAAAGATCAACTTATTCCTAAAACTTACGATGATCTAAAAGAATGTCTGTCTGAAAGTGATTGGGTTTTCGAACTTACGTCCGAAGATCTAGAACTCAAAAAACAAATAAACCACAAGATATCTTTATTAACCAAAAACAATACCATTATCTCTACCGTTTCTTCCGGTCTTTCCATTACCGAATTATCAAAATGTTTCACTCCCACCCAACAAAGACATTATTTCGGCACCCATTTCTATAACCCACCATACAAAATGATCCTTTGTGAATTAATTGCCGGGCCGAATTCTGATCCCGAAATTCAAAAAGAACTATTCGATTATTTACAAACAACTTTACACCGTAAAGTTGTTATTGTTAACGACACTCCAGGATTTGCTGGCAATAGAATCGGATTCCAGCTACTTAATGAAACCCTTCAGTTTGCCCAAAAATACCAAAAAGAAGGAGGAATTGCTCTTATGGACAAATTATTAGGGGGGTTTACCGGTCGAAGCTTACCGCCAATCGCTACCATTGATCTTGTCGGCCTCGATGTTCATAAAGCAATCGTAAATAATATTTATAATCTAACCAACGACTATGCCCATGAATCATATAAAATGCCTGAATTTGTTGAATATTTAATTTCAAATAATTCTTTAGGTGATAAATGTGGGCAAGGTTTTTATAAAAAAGAAGGTGATCAAAGATTAGTTTTTAATATCAATAAAAAAATATATGAACCAATTCCAAAATTTAATATTGAATTTATCGATCAAGTTAAAGAAAAAATCTCAAATGGAGAATACAACAAAGCTTTTGAACTACTGTTAAAAACTAAAACTTTTGAATCAGAAATTATTAAATATTTTTTCGCCCGATATATTAGTTATTCCCTATCTTTAATAAGACCGGTTGTAAAAAATAAAGAGGATCTTGATAGGGTAATGGCTTATGGATTTAACTGGTTGCCGCCATGTGCTTTAATTGACCTAATAGGCGGCAAAAAAGAAGCAATTAAATTAATTAAACAATATAAACTATCAGTTCCAGAAGAAATCGCACAACACTCTGAAAAAACAAAATTTTATACTCTACAAAACGAATTAGATTTTCGCAATTATATAAAAGCAAACTAATATGAAAAACCCCGTCTATATAATTGGTGGTTCTCAAACAGACTTTCAAAGAAATTGGGTTAAAGAAGGCAAAACTTTTTTAGCAATGATGCGGGAAGTGGTTGAAGATACTCTTCTAAATACCAACTTGGACTATAAAGAAATTTTCTCCCTCAATAAACAAAATAAAATTGGTCTCTTTGTTGGTAACTTCGATGGTGAACAATACTTCAACCAAGGCCATTTAGGTGCTTTTTTTACCGAAATTAATCCTTCTTTTTATGGCATCCCCAGTGCCAGATATGAAGCCGCTTGTGCCTCTGGTTCAGTCGCCATCGATTCCGCTTCTTCAAAGATAAGGGCAGGGGATTACGATGTCGCTATAGTTTTGGGTATTGAATTAATGAAAACTGTCAATTCAGCCCTCTGTGGAGATTATTTAGGAACCGCCGCTTACTACGATAAAGAGGCTAAAGGTATTTCTTTTCCCTTTCCAAAACTTTTTGGTCAATTAGCTGATATTTACATAAAAAAATATTCCTTAGATGAAAAAAAATATTTGGATTGTTTAGCCGAGATTTCAGCAATTAATTACAGTAATGCTAAAAATAATCCAAATGCTCAAACAAGAAGTTGGTTCATGAATAAAGAACATGCCAATAATCGCAATACTAAAAATAATATGTTGGTCGGCGGTAAACTTGCCGTTGCCGACTGTTCTCAAGTTACTGATGGCGCTGCAGTTGTAATTTTATCCTCTAAAAAATATTTACAAAATTACAAAACCAAAAGAAACTTAACCAATAAAAATTTTTCTGAAATAATCGGTTGGGGACATCGGGTTGCCCCTGTCCAATTTTCCGAAAAAATAAAAGAATCACAAGATCAAGCTTTTGTATTACCCTGGACAAGACAAACTGTCTTGGATGCTCTAAAACGGTCCAACCTTAAAGAAAATGACATTGATTTATATGAGACTCATGATTGTTTCACTTCCAGCGAATATGCCGCTATCTCTGCTTTTGGTATAACCAAACCCGGCAAGGAGTATGAGGCCGTTGAAAACGGCTCAATTAAATTTAATGGTAAAAATCCAATTAATCCTAGCGGAGGACTAATCGGATGTGGCCATCCAGTCGGAGCTACCGGAGTCAGAATGTTGCTAGATTTACATAAACAAATTACAAATACTGCAGGTAGTTACCAAGTCAAAAATACCAATAATTCCATGATGTTAAATATTGGCGGTTCAGCTACAACTAATTATGTTTTTATAGTTAGTAAAAGCTATTGATGCTACTCGTCATCGCTCGTTATAAGCCGGAATCATAACCACTAATTTTTTCATCTTCCAATTCCTTTATAAATTATTTTTAATTTTTTAATTTTACCGCTGTCTAAACAGTTTCTTCCATCAATAATTAATCTTACCTTACTATTTTTTAATTTATCCAACAACTCTTCAACAAATATTTTGTGTGCAGTTGCCAATACGATTGCTTTTGAATCTTTTATTGCTTCTCTTAAATTTTTTATCCCATTATCGACATACGGATCATAAACAATTAAATCGGCCCCAAGCTTCCGTAAACATTTTTCAATTTCCAACGCCGGACTTTCCCTTAAGTCACCAACGTTTGCCTTATAACTTAATCCCAAAAGAGTAATTTTTGTTCCCTTAACCGATAATCCCATTTCATTTAATCCCAGCATCAATTTGTTCACCGCATACTCCGGCATACTATTATTAATCTCCCGAGCAATCTTTAAAAACCGATGATTAAAACCGGCTAACCCCGCCCTCTTTATCAAGTAATAAGGATCCACCGCAATACAATGTCCACCGACTCCACAACCCGGCCAATGAACCATAAAAGCAAAGGGTTTGTTTGAGGCCGCCATTAAAGTCTCATGCAAATCAATGTCCATCGCGTCAAACGATTGTGCCAATTCATTAACATAAGCAATGTTAATATCCCTAAAAGTATTTTCCACAATTTTTGTCGACTCTGCTACTTTCAAACAACTCACTTCGTTAATTTTGGCATCAGTGACAAAACTTCTATAAAAATCAGCGATAATTCCATTCCATTCGCTATTAATAGACCCTATGTTTCGGTTAATGTTATATATATTCCACTTTTTGTCGCCGGGATTTATTCTTTCGGGACAATGGGCAACATTAAAATCTTTCCCCGCCGTCAAACCACTTACACTCTCTAAAATTGGCTTTACTATCTCTTCACAAGTCCCCGGATTTACCGTTGATTCCAAAACAAAGTGACAACCTTTCTTTAAGTATTTCGCACAAACTTTTGTCGCTGATTCCACCGGACCGTAATCAGGGGAATAGTCTGAAAAAACCGGCGTCGGCACACATATTAAGAAAACATCGCTATCACGCAAATCGTTTTCATCATCTGTAACCAAAAGAGATTTTTTCCTTATCGCCTTAACAACATTCTCATCTTCAATCGGGGATATCCCATTTTTCATATTCTTTATCTTTTTTTTATCAATATCAAAACCCACTACTTGGTATTTACCGGTTTTATGAATAGCCACCAACGTCGGCAATCCTACATATCCTAATCCAATTACTGCTACCTTTTTCAAAATTATCATAAATCTCCAAATTCTATCATTAGTTTGCTTTCCCTTTTCCTTCGTTTCTACCGCGTTAACAACTCTCTTCTATTTCAAGCATAATAGAAAGACCTCTTGACAAGCATAATAGTTATGTTATCCTGTACATATTAGTACCAGATAACACAACTATGACTGTAGACAAAATCGGTATATTAATCCAACAACCACAAAAATTATTCCACACTTCAGACTTAAAAGTTCTCTGGAATATTTCGAATCAAAACACACTCTATAAAACCATTGCTCGACTGATCAAAAAAGAGATACTGATCAGTGTTCAAAAGGGACTCTATAGCACCATTCCGTTAAGTCAACTGGATCCGGTAGAAATAGGCTTTAGGGCCATAAATCACTTTAGCTATTTAAGTACCGAATCGGTTTTAGCAAAAGAGGGGATTATTAACCAATCGCCTGCAAAAATAACTTTTATTTCCAGTACTCCCGCCAACTTTAACATTAACGACCATGCCTATTTAGTCAGACAGTTAAAACCTCAATGTTTAAACAATTCTCTTGGCATAACTCAAAACGACAGAGGTGTTTTCTTGGCCAATACCGAGCGGGCAATTGCCGATATGTTATATTTTCAAAAAAATTATCATTTTGACGCCGACAATGTTATTGACTGGACTTTAGTTAAGAATTATCAACAACAACTTGGCTATTTATGATCACCCTAAGACCTACCGACACCATTCATAAAGCTCACCTACTTCGCACTCTAACCGAAATCATCGATAACTCTACCTTATCAAACTCTTTATATTTCAAGGGCGGTACCTGCGCCTCAATGATGGGCATTCTTGATCGGTTTTCAGTTGATCTTGATTTTGACCTTAAGACTGGGGTAAATGAAAAAGAGTTAAGAGCGGAGTTTCATAAAGTTTTTGACAAACTTGGATTTATTTTATATCAGGAAAGCCAAAAAGCTTTAGAGTTTTTTTTGAAATATCCTAACTCCCCAAATCAAAGAAACACTTTAAAAATTGACGCTCTTAATGTTATCGTCAAATCCAACCGATATTCTCCGGTATTTTTGCCGGAAATTAACCGTACCGTCAACTGTCAAGACCAGAAAAGCATTTTTGCCAACAAAATGGTAGCCGTCAAAGATCGGTATGATCGTAGAGAATCGATTGCCGGCCGGGATATCTACGATATTCATTACTTCTTTCTAAAAAATTTGAAATACAGTGAAGCCGTAATAATTGAAAGAACCGGACTATCGGTTAAAAGATATCTTGTTTACCTTCGTCATTTTATAAACGAAAAAATTACTCAAACCCTAATTGATCAGGACTTAAATACTCTTTTACCGTTTGAAACTTATAACAAAATCAGAAAAACCCTAAAAGAGGAAACTCTTATGTTTTTAGATAATGAAATTGCCAGGCTAACCTAATGTCTAAAATCCTTCGTTTATTACCGATTATCGGCGTAATATTTTTGTTCCTTTTCCTCCGCTTCTACAATATTAACGACTCTTTTTTCTTTTTCAACGATATGGGTCGGGACATGATGGTACTACAAACTTGGCAAGAAACAGGCAAACCACCACTCCTCGGCCCCCAAACTAGCGCTCTCCCCTTTAACCAATCTGCTATTTATTTTTATCTACTTTACCCCGGCTTTCTCCTTTCTAAAGGTAACCCGATTTCTTTGGTTTATACTCTCGCTTTTATCTATCTTTTTTCTTTTCTCTTAGGTCTTTATTTACTAAGAAAAGATAAGCCTTTAACCAAGGTTTTATTGATCGCTTTTTTCTTCATCTCCATTCATCCCCAATACATTATTCAAGGTCGTTACGTTTGGAATCCATCATTTGTCACCCCATTCTTGATTATCTCCATTATTTCTTTTTATCTTTTATTAAAAAAATTCTCGATCCCAAAAACTATCCTTTTTTCTGCCGGTATTGCCACCGCCATCTCCATTTCTTATTCCGTCGCCCCACTTCTAATTATTTTTGCCTTATATTGGCTTTTATTTTCTCGTTCCAATTTTAAAGCGATAGCCTTATCACTCTTTGGCGCTCTGGCCTTAATTAATCTACCAACGATTTTTTTTGAACTTCGTCATCGCTTTTTTCTTACCACCGCTCTCTTGACCAAAAACTCACCTCCTCAAAAAGACTTGGCTTTCGTCGATCGTCTGAATAATCTGTCACAATACGTTTTCTCTTTCTCCAATCAAACACTGAATATTTCCCTCTTTATCGCCAGCATTTTACTCTGTCTTTTTTTACTCTATAAAAATAGACAAAAAAGGAAAAATTTACAATTCGTCGCCTCTTTTCTGTATTTAGGTATCACCATACTGGCCTTTGTTACCCCAATCACTATTCAAGCCCATTATATTTTCGCCTTTACCTCACTACTTTTCGTGATTATTGCCGGTCTTCGGCCTCTTGTTACCGTTCTAAGCCTTGTATTTTTTAGTTTAAATTATCTACAACCAACCAGGCTAAAGCAATATTTTACGACCGCCTCCCGCACTACCACCCAAATGGAACAATGTTTCAGAAACTACTGCGACTCATTTAAGGAACCAACTTTCGTCTCCGTTCAATCAAGCCTCCACCCGTTTCATAACGGACCCGAACATCGTTTTCTCCTCAAAAAAGCCGGTTGTAATATTAAAGATATCGAAACTCAAAATGGCCAAGCGGAGTACATGACCGTTGTCGTTGACCAAAGTACCTTTGATCAAAATACCAACTACTATGAATTAAGTCTTTTGGGCTCGCATCAAACCGTCAGAACCTTTCCCTGTCAGAACAATTTTTATCTGGTTCTAATTCGCAAAACCATTCCCTGATCCCGCCACTCGTTTTTGCCTGATTTTATCTATCGGTTCAACTACCAGTTTAACTATCAAAAGTGACACTCCGATTGATCCCAAAGCCACTAAAATTCCGGTGCTCCAATTTCTAATTTTTATCAAATCCATAATCACAAACGCCACCCAAAAATGGCACAAATACACCGGATATGACAACTCTCCGATAAATCGGTCTATTTTATTATTTTTAAATAACCTGAAAATAAACGGTAAAGAAATAACTACCAATAAATAATACCCCCACATTTTTGACCCGTCTCTTTGGATTAGCGGATAAATAAAAGTCGCCAATATTACCACCCCATAAACCACTCTCAAAAACCACTCGGGTATTGTTCTGTTTTTTAATCGCCCATAAATCCGGTACCCCATTACTCCCACCAAAAACATTCCCAATTCCAATGGAAAGAACCGATACTTCCACGGATCATTATTAAATCCAATTTTATACAAAATTATTCTCAAACCAAAACTTAAACCGATCAAAAGCATTAGCCACTTCGTCTTTTGCTTAACTAAAAATGGCGCTAACAGATAAAACGTCATTTCCAAAGCAATTGTCCACGCCTGTTCGACAAACAAAAATCGATATAGTGGGGGATCGGTCAGCCGAAAATTTACCGCCGGTATTAAGTTGCCAAGTTTATCCAATTGCAAAAACATCACCAAATCCTGCCCAAAAATTACCAAATTGGTAACCACAAAAAAAAGCAGGGTTCCCAATTTCATTTTACTGACATACTCGATATACCAAGTGAAGTGGTAACCATTTTTCACTATTACCAATCCGCCAATCGAAATCAATAAAACTATCAATAAATTGATCCAATAAATCGGATATAATTTTAAAAATCTGTTCCCTAAAAACAATTTGTAGGACCCTTTGCTAAATCCATATTTTTCCATCAATACTAAAGCCATATAAAAGCCGGAAATCATATAAAACACCTGAACTGCCGTCTGCCCTCCCACCAAATTTATCCCCAATATCGACTGGCTATGAACTGCAACTACCGACAATGCCAGTAAGAGCCTTAATATTCCCATCCCTGTGGATGATTCGTATACCACTTAACCAATGTCTCAACGCTGTCTTTAATTGTTCGTTTTGGTTCCCAATCCAATATTCTTTTTGCCTTACTAATATCCGCATAAACTTCCGCCCATTCGCCCTTTCGGGCTTCACCCGGTTCTACTAAAAAACTTTTACCGGTAATTTTTTTGACCATCTCCACAATCTCCAACACCGAACTTCCTTTCCCCGTCCCCAAATTAATAACCTCACTTCCGCCACCATTTTTTAAATAATCCATCGCCGCCACATGAGCTCTTACTAAATCTCCAACATCAACATAATCGCGGATTGGTGTCCCGTCAGCCGTTTCCACCTTGGGACAAGTCAGCTTAAAAGGCTCTATTCCCAACGCTCCCCTCACCACATTTTGGATTAAAAGTTGGGACGGTTTTTTAGAGTCTCCGATCATTCCATCATCGCTTGCCCCGGATACATTAAAATATCTAAAAATAATTGACCTTAAACCATAGACCTTTTCAAACCAACTAATTATTTTTTCCACCATTAGTTTTGATTCACCGTAAGGATTAATTGGAGAAAGTGGATGTTTTTCATCCATCGGTAAATATTTGCTTTCCCCGTAAACTGCACAGGTTGAAGAAAATACCAAATTTTTTATTTCATGTTTTTTCATTGTCTCCAACAAATTCAAACTGCCAAAAACATTATTTTCAAAATAAATCTCCGGATTTTCTATTGATTCATTTACTAAACAAAAAGCCGCAAAATGCATTACCCCTTCCGGCTTAATTTTGGCCATGGCTTCATCCAGTGTCTTTTTATCCAACAAATCAACCTCATAAAAAACTAGTTTTTCTTTGCCGTACTTATTTTGTAGAGTTTCTATGGCTTGTCTATAGCCTCTGAATAAGTTATCTATTACGGCTACTTCATATCCCTGATCTAACAGCAACTTCACCGCATGCGATCCGATATAACCCGCTCCCCCTGTTACTAAAATCATAAATTTATTTTAACATCAAAACCAACCCGCCCATCAGAGCATTAACAATTCCCACCAGTCCTGTAAACGTCGATACCAGCAATATTTTTTCCTCGCTGGCCAAGCCGCCAAAAAATAAAAGATAAAGGTGTTCTCTGGCGCCAAAACCGGCTACCGATATCGGCAAAACCAGTATCAAATAAATTGCCGGAAGATAGGCGAATGCTCTTATCAGTCCAAAATTTGCCCCGAAATATACACTGCTCAAATATATCTGCCCTATCCAAATAAGTTCGCAAATTATCGAAATCAATAAGCATCCGACTAACCTTTTTCCCTCAACCTCTCTAAACATCTTTGCCACCTCTATTATCTTGTCCAACCATTTGTTTTTCCCTAACCACAGGTCTATCGGTAACCTCATTGCCAATCCATAAAAAACCATTACTCCAAAAAACAAGCCTCCAAACATTAGCCTTAGATAATTTGGAAAATTCAAGCCTACCAACCATCCAACCAAAGACGCTGTCAGTGCCAATCCGATAAAAGTAAAAAAACCAACCATCTTGTCTATTGCTACTGACCCTAAGAGTTTTGTCTTGGTCAAGTTGGGATATTTTTTCTCTAAAATCGTCCACTTAAGCACATCTCCCGCCGTCGGTGTTGATAAAAAAATTCCATAAAAAACACCCAAGTATGCCGACTTCAAAAAATTTACCAAATCCCAAAAACTAATTTTTTTTAAAACTAGTCTTGCCCAACGCCATGCCCCCAAAATCATCAACACTATAAATAAAATCATTTGAATCACCAAAAACCACCAATCAACTTTTGCCAATTCTCTTAAAAGCATCAAAATATCAACCTTTCTGAAAGCCAGATACAATAAACTTCCCGATAAAACTAATCTAAAAATTTTTGACGCCAAAATATTTTTTATCACTTTCACGCTTTTATCATATCCTAAATAAGATAGAATAGGGGATAACTTATGCTAAAAATTTGGCTTTTCGCCCTGACACTAATTCTAATATTTCTATTCTGTCGGTTATTTTTTTTAACCGAAAACCCCACTCACACTTCCGTTAATTTTAACGGTCAAAAATTTGATTTGGAAATCGCCAAAACTATCTCTCAAAGAACCCAGGGCTTATCCGGTCGCTCTTCTCTTTGCCAAAATTGCGGCATGATTTTCGTCTTTTCTGGTGAATCAATTCTCCCTTTTTGGATGAAAGATACTCTTATCCCTTTGGATTTAATTTGGCTCAACTCTCAAGGCCAAGTTGTCTCTATCCAAACTGCAAGTCCGCAACCTAATACCCCAATCACTCAATTAAAAAACTATAAAAATTCCACTCCGGCGAAGTACGTTATCGAGCTAAATGCCAATACTGCCGCTAATATTAAGCTTCAAGTCGGCGATATTGTCACTTTACCCAAAAGTTTATGACCCCCAATTTTTCCCTGGCTATTCCCAACCTAAACGGCAGTCAATATCTTCAAAAATGTTTACCTTCTCTTTTGGCCTCCATCTCTAAAATCAAAAATTCCAAATTTCAAATTATTCTTATTGACAATGGTTCAACCGATGACAGTCTTGACATTTTTCAAGAACTTGTTCAGCCTACAGAAAACCTGGAAACAAAAATTATCCTCCATCAGGAAAATACCGGCGTTGCTCCGGCCTTCGCCGAAGGTATCGAAAAATCAAAATACGAGTGGACGGTTATCGTCAATAACGACATTACCTTAAAGCCCGACTGGTTTCCTCTCATTGTCAAAAATATGGCTCAACACCCTACTGCTAGTGTTTATTGCGGCACCATTCTCAACCACGACGGCTCAAAATTTGAAAGCCAGGGTTTAAAGTTTGACTATCGCGGCAAATGTCAAAATATCAGCAATAATATAACGTTTGACAGGTCATCTATCCAAAATCTCAAACCAAAAATCATTTGGGGCACTTCTGCCGCCATTGCTGTTTACCATCGCGATACTGTTTTAAAAATAGGCAACTTCGATCCCGATTTCTTCGCCTACGAAGAAGACGTCGACTTGTCTTTGCGCCTGCAAAAACATCATTTCAAAACTCTCTATATTCCGAAGGCAATTTCCTACCATCTTGGCGGCGCTACCAGTAACAAAATGGGCAATTTCCGCCAACGGATGGATGTTAAAAACTGGATTTGGTTAATCGCTAAAAACTATTCAAAAAAAGAATTTTGCCAAAATTTCTTTTCCCTCACCGAAGAGCGCCTTCGCAATTTATCCGGCCTAATCAAAGCCACTCCGATTGGTCAACTTCCCGGCACTTTTTTTTCTACCTACTATCAAACCTTTAAACTTCTCCCCAAAATGTTGCGTAAGCGAAAAACCCCTAAAACTTGTTAAAATTAACCATGATTATCGGCATTGACGTCTCTTCCATCCCTTACGGCACCGGAGTTAGTAATTACACTCTTAATCTGGCCAGAAACCTGGTTAAGCTCGACAAAACCAATACCTACAAACTCTTTTTTTCCTCTCTTCGATTACCCCTACCATCGGAAATTAAACTTCTGGGAAAGTATCCTCATGTCAAAATCTATCATTACCGTCTTCCCCTCACTTTTCTTCATTGGCTATGGAACCGGCTTCACATCGTTCCTATCGAATTTTTTATCGGCAAATGCGACGTTTTCCATGCTTCTGATTGGACTCAACCGCCGACAATTCATGCTAAAACAGTCACTACTATTCACGACTTAGTCCCTTTTCTTTATCCGAAGTGGTCGAGTCCCAAAATAATTCGCACCCATCTTTTAAAAATGTCTCAATCCCTAAAACATTGTTTCCACTTCATCTGTATCTCTCAAAATACTAAATCCGATTTTAAAAAACTTTTCCCTGCCATTTCCGATCAAAAAATAACTGTTATTTATGAAGCCGCCGAAGATAAATATGAAAAATTTCACCGACTACCCCTTTCTGTCCGTCAGTCAAAAATTAATCACATTAAAAAAATTTACGATTTGGATAAATATATTTTGGCCCAAGGTACCCGCGAACCGCGTAAAAACCTTACCCGGCTTATTGAAGGCTTCCTTCTTTTTAAACAAAAATACCCTACCTCCAAATATCTTTTGGCCATCGCCGGAAAATATGGCTGGGGCAAAGATGTTCCCCCTCAAAACCATTCGGTCAAAATCCTTGGCTTTATCCCGGAAAAAGATATGGTTACCCTCAACGCCGGGGCAGTTTGTTTAGCTTATCCGTCACTTTACGAAGGTTTTGGCTTACCCCTGGTCAAAGCGATGAAGCTTGGCCTTCCGATTATCACCAGTAACTGTTCCTCGATGCCTGAAATTGTCGGTAATTCGGCCATTTTAGTCAACCCAAATAACCCTCAGGAAATTGCCGGTGCTATTGAAAAAATATACAAATCTTCGTCTTTTCGCCAAGCGCTTTCTCAAAAAGAACTGCTCCAAGCCAAAAAATATTCCTGGATTATTACTGCAGAACAAACTCTTAAAGTTTACGAAAATACCTATGCTCATCGGAATTGACGGTAACGAAGCCAATGTTAAAAACCGGGTCGGCGTCAACCAGTACGCTTACCACTTGCTTGTTAATCTAAATCGCCTTGACTCCAAAAACCACTATACTATCTATCTAAAAAAATCTCCTCTTCCTGACCTTCCAACTCCATCCCCAAACTGGCAATATCAGGTTTTTGGCCCGGAAAAGTTTTGGACCCGTTTTGCCCTGCCTTTACATCTTTTTTTTGGTCCTAAGCCTTCTCTTTTTTTCTCACTTAGCCATTATTCTCCATCATTTTCTCCTTGCCCCACTATTCCTACCATCCATGATCTTGGTTATCTTCAGTCTCCAAAGCAGTTTACTAAAAAAGATTTTTACCAATTAACCCACTGGACCCAAAGTTCTCTGAAAAAGGCTTCCCGCGTCATCGCTGTTTCCGAATTTACCAAATCCGAACTCCAAAAAATCTATCATCTTGATCCGGAGAATATTAGTGTCGCCTACAATGGCGTCGACAACCCACCTGTCATTTCATCCTCAACTTCTACTGCCACTCTTTTAAAATTTGGCATCAAAAATTCAAACTTTTTTCTTTATCTTGGCACCCTTAAGCCCAACAAAAATCTTCCTTTCCTCATTCAGGCTTATTCCCAATTCCGACAATCTACCAAAGAATCTATTCCCTTAGTTATCGCCGGTAAAAAAGGCTGGCTTTTTGACAGCATTTTTCAGCTCATTACTTCGCTTAAACTTCAAGATTCCATTATTTTTACCGACTTTATCAGTGAAACTGAAAAATGGATTTTATTAAAAAATGCCACTTGCCTCCTTCTTCCCAGCCTATATGAAGGTTTTGGTATTCCCGCCATCGAAGCTCAAAAAATCGGCACTCCGGTTATCGCCAGCAATATTCCACCCCTTCAGGAAATTCTCAAACAATCGGCCATTTTAATCGATCCTTTAACACAATCAGAGTTAACCGACGCTTTAGTTAAAATCCAATCAGCTTCAATTCGCCAAAAACTATCAGAAACCGGGCTTAAAAACGCCCAAAAATATACCTGGGAAAACACTGCTTTGTCAGTCATCAAAGTTTTTAATGATTTCGGTTGATATAATCTTTATATGAAGGATAAAAACGGTCAAACATTAACTTCAGATAATATTCTTTACAAAGTTTCTAACCGTATTGACACTATCTTTTTAGAACTTTGGCTAATGATCCTACGTTGGGTAGGCTATATTCCCATCCATACCATCAGAAAGATTTTTTACCTTATCTCGGGCATTAAAATACCTTTTAACTCTACTATTCATATGTGGGCTAATTTTTTTAATCCAAAAAACTTAACAATCGGCCATGATTCCATTATCGGTGACCATTGTTTTTTGGACGGCCGCTCTCCCTTGGAAATTGGCAGCCATGTCAATATCGCCAGCCAAGTTTTGATTTACAACGATGAGCACAATATTAATTCTCCTGATTTTGGCAATTCCTTTGGTCCGGTAATTATCAAAGACTATGTTTTTATCGGCCCCCGAGCCATTATTCTTCCCGGAGTCACTATCGGTAGGGGAGCGGTCGTCGCCGCCGGCGCTGTGGTTACCAAAGATATCCCCGATTTTGAAGTTTGGGGAGGCGTTCCCGCTAAAAAAATCTCTGACCGACAACTCAAAAATCCTGCTTATGTCCTTGGCCGACCTATGTTATTTCAATAATTTGCTCTCATGCCTAAACCACTAAAAATTTTTTTGGTTGTTTTTAACCTCCTCGCCCTGGTCTACCTACTCTGGCCCACTCCCATTGTTCCCGACCTAATCAACAGTACCAAATCCGATCTTCCCGGCGATACGGTTCAAATTAAAAACGTCTCGGGCTATTTTACAAACTTATCCCGATCCGAAGTGATGAATTTTTACCTTAAATACTACCAAAGTCCATTTAGAATCCGCCTCAACCACCCGCCGGAAAAAGCCCGGGAAATTATCATCGATACTATTCCCAGTTACTATTTTGAAGAGCTGAACTTGCCATTCAAAGAAGCCCTTTACATTAATGGTTTTGATTGGGAAAAAGACGTTTTTACCAAACCGGAAAAAAGAATTGCCAATAAAATTATTTACCACAACCAGGATTATCAAACCAAAGTCACCATCCGTCGCTTTCCCACCACCATCCCCAATCGCTTACTCTCCTTTTTTCTGACAGAAATTACTGTTATCTTTGCCCTAAAAACTCTTTTAACTTTTTTCCGTCGCCATGACTAACCCTACCTTATCCATTATCACTCTTTCTTTTAACACTTCCAAGGTTATTCTTGATTGCCTGCATTCAATTCTTTTAGATAAAGGCCTTCATTTTTCCGACACCGGCGATAGCTCTTCAAAAGTATCTACCGAAATAATCATTATCGACAACGCTTCCTCCGATACTTCGGTAGCCGATATCAATCATTTTTTCCAACAGAAAAAAATCTCTAAAAACAATTACAAAATTATTCAAAACAATAAAAATGTCGGTTTTTCTAAAGCCAACAATCAGGGCATTAAAGTTGCCTGTGGTAATTACGTTTTACTTTTAAACTCCGACACCATAATCCTTCATTCGGCCATCAGTCAAACCCTCACTTGGCTTGCCTCCAATCCCAAAGCCTCTATGTGTACCGCTCAACTTTTAAATCCCAACCGTTTGGTTCAGGCCTCCGGTGGATTTTTCCCCAATTTGTCCAATGTTTTTACTTGGTCTATTGGTCTTGATGATCTGCCTTTTTTCAATTACTTGGTCAAGCCCTTCCATCCCCACACCCCCGATTTTTACACCCACAGTAATTTCTATCTCAAAGACCATCGCCAAGACTGGCTTACCGGTGCTTATCTTCTTATCCGCCGTCCGATTCTTGACTCCGTTAACGGCTTTGACGAAAACTATTTTATGTATGGTGAAGAATATGAACTTTGTTATCGCATTAAGCAAAAGTATCCGGAACTAGAGCATTGGTACCTTATCGGCCCCCAAATAATTCACCTTGGTCGGGCTTCAGCCGTTTCCCAAGCTGATCCCTTGGTCAACGAATATCTCGGCGTGCTTCATTTCACCCAAAAGCATCACCCCCACCATCTTAAGCTCATTCAAAAACTCTTATATCTCAACGCTTATCTCCGACTTTTGTTTTATAAATTAACTGGAAACTCAAAATTTTCCGGTTTCTACCAAGAAGCATGTTCAAAAATTTCAAAATTTTAAGGCCAATCCTTTTAGCTCTCATCATCGGCATTCCTCTCTATCCCAAATTTCCTTTATCATCGGTAGCCGGAACTTTTGTTTCCGTCAGGGTTGATGATTATCTGGTTTTATTTTCCATCATCGTTTACGGCATTTATCAGTTAACTCACGGTTTTCCGATTTTTAAACATAAAATTACTAAATTGTTTTTAGCCTATTTTTTCGCTATTTCTGCCAGTACCTTAGTTGCCATCCTAATCTACCAAACCACTGCTCCAAAATTCCTTCTTCTTAATCTTTTGCGCCGATTTGAATATATGTCACTATTTTTTATTGCCGCTGATACCATTAAAAATCTTGCTGATTTAAAAATTACTTACATCACCGCCATCATCGCCACCATTCTAGTTTCCCTCTATGGTCTTGGCCAAAAATTTTTAGGCTGGCCGATAGTTTCCACCATGAATTCCGAATTTGCTAAGGGCCAACTTTTAATAATGAGTGACTGGACCCGCATCAGTTCCAGCTTCGCCGGCCATTACGATTTGGCTGCTTTTTTAAGCGCTGTCTTGATTATCATTGGCGTTGTCGCCATTATTCAAAAAAACTTTTTTCTCAAAACCATCAACCTTCTCTTTTGGTTATTAGCCTTTTACATTTTAACCCTCACCGCCTCGCGAATTTCTACTTTCGCTTTCTGGGGCGGCATGGTTCTTACTCTTTTCTTAGTTAAGAAATATCTTTGGATTCTTCCGGTTTCCATAGTCATGATTGTCTCTCTTTTTATGTCAAAGGATCTCAATCAACGGCTTCTGGCCACCGTTCCCGGTCTTCAAAAGAGTCTGGCTTTTCTCAAGTTTCCGGCTAAGCCAACTGTTATCCCTACCATTACTCCCATTTCTACTCTTCCGCCAATTGCCGTCATCACCGGCTCACCTATTAAACCCAAACCGGGAGCAACTTTCGTCCCCACCGTCATGGTCTACAAAACCATCGAAGAATTTCCTCCCGTTGACGCTGACGTCGGAGTCGCCCGATCTGGTGAAATCCGCTTCAATGCTGAATGGCCCCGAGCTGTTACTGCTTTCAAAAGAAACCCCCTCATTGGCTCCGGTCTTGGTTCAATCACTTTGGCTACCGATAACGACTATCTCCGTACCTTAGGCGAAAGTGGTCTTCTTGGCTTTATTACTTTCTTTTCTATCATTTTCTACTTTATCCGAAAAACCATCCCCTTAGTTTTCCGGAAAAAACTGGGGTTTCTGGATATTATCCAGATAACCCTCTTTGGCGGACTCTTAGTTACTTTAACCAATGCCGTCTTTATTGACGTTTTTGAAGCTTCAAAAACTGCTTATCTTTTCTGGATTATGATGGGCATTTACTATCAAACCATTGCTCTCAACCAAAAACGAAAATGACCGTCATCAAAAAAATACTCTTAATTCTTGTTTTTGCCACTGGTCTTACTGTCCGGCTTTATAAAATCAACAACCCTATCGCTGATTGGCATTCCTTTCGTCAAGCCGACACTGCTTCGGTCACCAGAAATTTTCTAAGAAGCTTTGATCTTCTCCGTCCCACCTACCACGACCTAAGTAATCTTCAATCAGGCAAGGACAATCCCCACGGTTATCGTTTCGTCGAATTTCCCATTTACAATGCCGTTTCTGTTGTTTTCTATAAAGCCGTTTCTCCTTTATTCCCCTCATTAACCGTCGAAGTTGCTTCCCGTCTAATTTCCATCTTTTTCTCTCTTATCACTGGCTTTCTTATTTTTCTTATCGGACTTCAAATCACCAAAAACTTTTGGCCCTCATTTTTAGCCACCACTACTTTTCTTTTCCTGCCATTTTCAATCTATTATTCCCGAACCATTCTTCCCGAACCCACCGCTGTTCTTTTTATGATGCTTACTCTGTACCTTTTTCCCAAATCCCGGCTACTATCCGGCATTTCTTTAGCCCTCGCCATTCTTACTAAGCCTTTTACCGGCATAATTATTTTCCCTTTACTTTTTTTCTACTCTCTTCGGCTTAACCTTTTTAAGCCCAAAACTCTCCTCTCCCTCTTTTTTTTCGCCCTGATTTCGCTTTTACCCTTTTACCTCTGGCGCCAATGGATTAGTCAATTTCCCGAAGGCATCCCCGCCAGCAATTGGCTGTTTAACGAAGGTGGCCTTCGTTTTCGTCCGGCCTGGTTTCGTTGGTTATTTTTCGAACGGATCGGCAAATTAATTCTTGGAATTTATGGCGTTATTCCCTTACTTCTTGGCTTTGCCTACAAAAAAAATCACTCCCAACTTTTTTGTCTATTAGCCTCTGCCGGCATTCTTCTTTATTTTTCCATCATTGCCCGTGGCAACATTCAACATGACTATTATCAATTTTTAATTACCCCTCTTTTATCTTTAATTATCGGTTTTGGCCTTTATTACCTCTATCAGTTTGTTTTCGATCAAAAACTAATCGCTCTTTTGGTTACTTTTTCTGTCTTTGCCGCCGCTCTTTTTTACTCTTGGTTCCAAGTTCAGGAATATTACAAAATCAATAACCCGGTTATTATGGAAGCCGGAAAAATGGTTGACCAGTTAATTCCCAAAAACTCTCTTGTGGTTGCTCCCTACAATGGCGATACCGCCTTTCTTTATCAGACTAACCGTTCCGGTTTCCCGATCGAAATATATGATTTTCCCAAATTCTTTTCTCTCTACAAAAATTATCCCATTTATTATGTCTCTACCACTTACAATGGTTATACCAACGAGTTAATCTCAAAATATCCTACCATCTTTCGTTCCGATAAATTTATAATACTTTATCTCCATGAACCCAATCAAAACTAAACGAAAAATTCTAATGATTACGCCTTACATCCCCCGACTTTCCCAATCCGGCGGTCAAAGACATTCTTTTTACTCTATTAAATACCTCTCACCCAAAAACGATATCCATCTTATCTGCATTTCTCCTGACGAAGAAGGCTTACCCGAAGTTAGCCAATATTGCCAAAAGGTTGTCGTTGTTCATCGGGGAAAAACCTGGGATCCCCGAAAAATTCTTTCCACCGGGCTTAGTCCCTATCCGTTTTTGTTAGTTAAATACATCAGTGACGACCTTAAAAAAGCTATTCGCTATGAACTCCGACATCACCATTTTGACCTTATCCACTGTGACTGTATTTATCCCATGCCGAGTATTCCAAAAACCAAAATTCCCATTGTCATGGTTGATGTCACCATCGAATACGCCATTTATCAACATTTCGTTCAGTCACTTTTCGGCTGGTCCCGCCTCCTTAAACCTCTTCTTTGGATCGATGTCCTCAAGCTAAAGTACTGGGAAACTCATTATTGGAAAAACACCCATACTGTTTTCATGTTTAGCTCTGAAGACCAAAGATATGTTTCCAAAATTACCGGCCGGCCTGATATTCACGTTTTTCAGGATGGAGTTGATCCGGAATATTTTAAGCTTCCGCTAAAAACCGAAAAATCACCTGATCCCACCATTCTTTTTGGTGTCTCCAATATGAAATGGATGCAAAATCAGGAATCGGCCGATCTGGTTCTGAAAAATTTTTGGCCATCTATTAAAAAAACCTATCCCAAAGCCCGTCTTTACATTGTCGGCCGCCATGCTCCGGATCTCTATGGCAAATATTCCTCAAAAGATATCATTGTCACCGAGGCTGATGCCGAAGGCGGATCACACGATCCACAGTATTTCTACGAATACTGCTGGTTACTTTTGGCCCCCATGGGCAGTGGTGGTGGCACCCGCAACAAATTTTTGGAAGGTATGACTTTTGGCCTACCGGTAATTACCAATCCCGAAGGTGGCATGGGCAATATCGAAATCGAAAATGAAAAACACGCCATTGTTTGTCCTTCAAAAGACATTCTTAGCCACGTCTTCAAAGTCATCAATGATAAAAAATACCGGGAGTCTATCGGTCAAAATGCCAAAAAACTGATGAAAGATAAGTATTCTTTTGATAAATGTGTCGACGGCCTAAACCAAATATATGATCAAATCACCCAAAAGCATTAACCCCGTTCTCTCTGTAGTTATTCTCAATTTTAATACCGGTGACTATCTTCAAAAATGTCTCCAAAGCATTAGACTTTCAGATCTAGATTCTAAAAAGTATGAAATTATCGTCATTGACAATGCCTCCTCCGACCAAAGCATCTCTTTAGCCAAAAAAGTTTCTCTACTAAACACTAAATACTTAATACTAAATACAAATCTGGGTTTCGCTGCTGGCAACAATCGTGCCCTTTCCATCCTTTCCCCATCGTCTAAATTTGTCCTCTTTCTCAATCCCGACACCACCGTCGAACCCCAAACCTTTTCCAAAATGCTGACGTTTTTTCAAGAAAATCCAAAAGTCGACGCCGCCACTTGTTATCTCAAGTTTGCTCTTACCGGTAAGCTCCAGCCCGAATGTCACCGCGATTTTCCCACTCCTCTGACCGCCATGCTTCATTTCACCGGCATCTCCAGCCGGGCTTATTTCATGGAATATTTAGACTATTCCAAAATCCAAAAAATCAATGCTTGCTCCGGAGCCTTTCTGATGATCAAACGCTCGGTAGGGGATTCAATCAACTGGTGGAATGAAAAATATTTTTACTACGGTGAGGATCTTGATCTTTGCTACAAACTTCGTCAAAAGGGTTATTCCTTTTATTTCTATCCTTTTACTCAAGTTACCCATTATCAGGGAATTTCTTCAGGCATTATAAAAGAAACTCAAAATATTTCTACCGCTTCTCCTCAAACCCGACTCCGTATTGCTTTGGCTTCAACCGAAGCCATGCGTATTTTTTATCAGGAAAACTTAATGAATAAATATTCTCCTCCGGTTCGCTTTATAGTTTTATCCGGGATAAAACTGTTAGAATTATTACGTATTTTTAAAGCTAAATGCCTCTAAAAAATATTGTTATCGATGCTCGTCTCTATGGTCCCAAACACACCGGTATCGGCCGTTATACTAAAAATCTTTTAATCGCTCTCTCCGATCTTCCCCAATTTTCTAAATATCGATTCACTGTCGTCACCTATAACGATCTTCGATCCGACATTCAAGCCGACTTGGGCAATAAATTTCAATACGTTTTTACCGACATTCCCCATTATTCTCTTTTAGAACAAATCAAGTTTCCTTCACTTCTCAATCAACTCCATCCGGATTTAGTTCATTTTACCCATTTCAATAAGCCCTTTTTATATTCCGGTAAATCGGTAGTTACCATCCACGATCTCATCAAGCATTATTTTCATGGCCCGAAGACTACTACCAGAAATCCATTTTTATATTGGCCCAAATATTGGCTTTATCGATTGTTAACAGACCATGTTATCAAAACTAACCCGCTAATTGTCCCAACTGTTTATTGGCAAAAAAAATTAGCTACTGATTTCAATCTAAAACCCACTCAAATCACCGTTACCCAAGAAGCCGTCGATCCAAAGTTTCTTCATCACCAAGCGAAGTCCGTCTCTGGTGGAAAATTAAAAATTGAAAATTATCTTGTTTATACCGGCAATCTCTACCCTCACAAAAACCTTATTGTCCTTCTTCAAGCCCTCAAATTTCTTCCCGATATCAAATTAAAAATTATCTCCGCCCGCAATTTCTTTACCGACAAACTTCAGTCGCAAATCAAATCCCTCAACCTACAATCTCAAGTCGAATTTTTAGGCTATCTAACCGACGCCGAATTTAGTCAGGTTTATTCTCACGCTCTGGCCTTGGTTCACCCGTCTTTGATGGAAGGCTTTAGTCTTACCGGTCTTGAAGCTATGGCCCTAAATTGTCCGGTAATTTCCAGTAATGCAAGTTGCCTACCGGAAGTCTACGGTCAATCCGTTCTTTATTTTGATCCTTTTAAACCAATGGCTCTTGTTGACCAAATCAAAAAACTCCAAGCTTCAGATACTCTCCGTCAAAAGTTAATTAAGCTTGGCCAACTTCAGGTTGCCAAATATTCCTGGACTAAAACCGCCCAAAAAACCATGGCTGTTTATGAAAAACTCCTCACCTAAAATCGCTATTTTTTACGACTGGTTGAATCAATGGGGTGGAGCTGAAAAAGTTCTTCTTAATCTTCTAAAAATTTATCCGAAGGCTCCTGTCTTCACTCTTTTCCATGACCCTTCCAAAACAAATTGGCTACCCCCAACAACCACCGTCATTTCCTCGTTCATTCAAAAATTACCTTTTCACCGGTCTAATCCGGTTTTCTATACTCCAATATATCCCCTTGCCTTAGAACAATTCGATTTCTCTCAATATGATATTGTTATTTCCACCACCTCCACTGTCGGCCATTGTCTTTTAACTCTTCCCAACACGATGTTTATTTGTCATCTTCACACCCCCAACCGTCATCTTTACCAAAAACCCCCGTCAATTCTAAAACCAATTCTCAAAAAATATCAAAAAATAGACCGGATCTATTCGAAGCGCCCGGATTTCTATACTACCAATTGCCTTACTACCCAAGCCCGCATTCAAAAAAATTACCATCGTCCTTCAACAATTATTTACCCCGGCATCAATCTCGACCGGTTTAAACCGTCTTCTAGTAATCGGCTATCTGACAAATATTTTCTGACGGTTTCCCGCCTTGTTCCTTATAAAAAAGTAGAAATAGCTATTAAGTCCTGTATTAAGCTCAATTTAATCTTAAAAATTGTCGGTACCGGTCGAACAGAAAGGTATTTAAAAAATAAATATTCTCAATTTAAAAACATTCAATTTTTAGGTCTGATTTCCGATAGTACTCTCATTGCTCTTTATCAAAATTGCCAAGCTCTTATCTGTCCCCAAAAAGAGGACTTTGGCCTCACTCCCCTCGAAGTTCAGGCTTGTGGTCGTCCGGTTATTGCCTACCGGCGTGGTGGTATCACCGAGACGGTTATCGATCAAAAAACCGGCCTTTTTTTTAACCACCAGACAACGTTCTCTCTAATAAAAACCCTCAACAAATTCCATCACTTCAAGTTCGACTCCGACACTTGCGTTCAAAATGCTTCCCGCTTTTCTGAAAATAACTTTATGCTAAACTTTAAAAACACCGTTAACAACTTATGGCATCAATTTCAAACCACTACATTTTAATTCTCTGCGGAGGTAGTGGCCCCCGCCTTTGGCCTCTTTCCCGAGCTGACCATCCCAAGCAATTTCTTCACCTCAATAGCCAAAATTCCCTCCTCAAAGAAACTTTTCTTCGGGCCCAAAAAATAGTCAACCGCGACCACGTCTTTCTCATCAGCAACAATAATTATCAAAAAACTATCATCCAGAACCTGTCGGGATTAATTTTACCGGAAAATCTAATTCTCGAACCCGACAAAAAAAATACCGCCATGGCTATTCTTTACGCCTCATTTGTTATCGGCCAAATTAATCCTAAGGCCGTCATTACCACTTTTGCCTCCGACCACTTTATCGATAAGCTCAAAAATTTTTCCAACGATATTCTTTTATCAGCCGATTTGGCCAATACTCATAAATCAATTCTTACCATCGGGATTAAGCCAACTTACCCCAGTCCCTCATATGGCTATCTGCTTACCAAGCCAACTACTTTCAAATATCGTCAGGTCACCAAATTCACCGAAAAACCGGACCAAAAAATTGCTCAAAATTTTATTAAAAACCATAACTATTATTGGAATTCCGGTATTTATACTTTTACCGTTACCACCCTTATTAATGAATTTAAACTTCACAGCCCAAAATACTTTGATCTTTTTAACCAACTTCAAAAAAATCCCAAAAACATTAAAAAAAGCTACTCCCTATCTCCCAACTTAGCTATCGACATTGCCATCTCTGAAAAATCCAAAAATCTTCTCCTTGTTCCTGCTACCTTCGACTGGAGCGACATCGGTGAATGGAAATCAATTTTTCAACTTTTGCCCAAAACCGAAAACGATTTTGCTTCACTAAATAAAAACCAGCCAATGCTTTCAATTAATTCCAACTCCTGCCTTATTTCCGGCAATTCTAAAAAGTTAATCGGTCTGATTGGTATTCAAAATATCGGCATTATTGATACCAAAGATGCTCTATTACTGGTTAATTTATCCGGTAACGACAGTTTTTTAGTTCGCGATCTGGTCGGGCAAATTGTCAAAAATCCCAAGCTCAAAAATTATTTTCTAAAATCACATGAATAATCTCTCTCCTTTCTCCCAAACACACCCTGTTTTATTTCAAATAGTTAAAAGAACTATCGATATTTTAGGCTCTATTTTTCTTCTCGTTCTTTTTTCGCCCATCATGCTTATTACTGCCATTTTGGTCAAAGTCACTTCGCCGGGACCAATAATTTTTAAACAAAAAAGAGTAGGGAAGGGGAGCAAGGAATTTTGGATGTACAAATTTCGCAGTATGTTTATCGGCGACAACGACCAGATACTAAAAGAAAACTACCCAAAACTTTGGGAAAAATATAAAAATGCCGGCTGGAAATTACCCATGAACGAAGATCCGCGGATCACTCCTGTCGGCAAAAAAATCCGGGCCTTAACCATTGATGAATTTCCCCAGTTAGTGAATGTTCTCCGGGGCACTATGAGCCTGATTGGTCCCCGGGCTTACCGCGAAGAAGAACTTCGCGATTATGAACAAAAATTTCCTCACACCCAAAAATGTATTCAGGACATCCGTTCAGTCAAGCCCGGCATCACCGGCATTTGGCAAACTTCAGGCCGGAACGACCTAACCTTTGAACAACGGGCTAAGCTCGACTCATATTATGTCTGTCACCGTTCCATTCGCCAAGAAATCATGATTCTTCTTAAAACTCCTATGTCTATGCTTTCTCGCTGGTAATTTTTTAAAATATACCTTAAACTGTAACAATGCCCGAAACAATTCCTTTGCCGCCGGTCATCATCAAACCAAAACGAAAGCTTTTCCCCATCTTACTTTCCATTTTTTTGGTTTTTCTCGCCGTTGTTGCTCTGATTTTTACCATTGGCTTCTTCACTTTCTTCGTTCCGGGCAAAAAGCTTTACTCTCAAGTCATCCAGGCCAAAACCATCGCTCTTGAACTTAAAACTGCCGCCGAAAACAAAGATTTAGTTTTAGCCCAAACCAAAATTTCTTCACTCAAAACTCAAGTTCTTAACATTCAAAAATCTTATAAAGGTTTCTCCTACCTTCGATCTCTCCCCTACGCCAAAGATTATTATCGCGATGGCCAAATGCTTCTTTCCGCCGGACTTGATGGTCTTGATACCGGTGAAATACTGATCAAAGCCATTGAACCTTATCAGGATTTTCTAGGGGTCAAAGGTAGCGCTACCGATAGTGCCAAAACTACCGAAGACCGGATTGCTTTTCTTACTGAAACCGCCGAAGGACTTATTCCCCATCTTGATAGCATTGAGGGCAAACTTTCTAATATTGAAAACTCTCTCAACCAAATTGATATTTCCCGTTATCCTACCGAATATAAGGGTCAAAAAATCCACTCTACCTTTCTCAAAGCCAAAGAAACTCTGGCTGAAGTTCACAAGTTTGTCAAAGACGGTCGTCCTATTCTTACCAAAACTTCCTGGCTTTTAGGTAAAGACACTCCCAGAAATTATCTTTTAATTTTTCAAAATGACGCCGAACTTCGTCCTACCGGTGGTTTTTGGACCGCCTATGGCACCATCAAAGTTGATAAGGGTAAAATTAGTCCGGGAATCAGTAGCGATATCTATACACTTGATGCCAAGTTCAACAGCACCATCCCTGCTCCCCGTCCCATCAAGGCCTACCACATCAATGTTCCTTATTGGAATATCCGTGACCTAAATCTTTCTCCCGATTTTCCCACTAGTATTCAATTGTTTTTGGAAAAATACCAAAAATATTCCGGATCCAAAGATAAAGTCGATGCCGTTATCGCTCTCGATACCCAAGTCTTAGTTGATATGGTAAAAGTTTTAGGCCGGGTTGGCGTCCCCGGATTTGGCAATTTTTCCGCCGATCCGGATAAGCGCTGTGACGGCTGTCCTCAAATAATCTACCAACTCGAATGGCTGGCCGGACAACCTAGAAATTATCTTGAATTAAACCGCAAGGGTTTCCTCGGACCGCTAATGCATTCCCTTTTAAGCAATGCCATGGGCGCCGAAAAAAGCAAAATCGCTCCGCTGGCCGAAGGGCTTATCAATAATGTTCTTCAAAAACATATGCTTTTCTATTTTTCCGATCCCGAAATTCAGGCTGCTGGTGTTTTAGCCAATATTTCCGGTAGTATTACCGAAACCAATCCAAACACTGACTACTTCCATCTCAACGACGCCAATATGAGCAGTGCCAAAACCAATTTGTTTCTAATTCAAAAAATAAAACACGAAATTATCAGCAAAGATGGCATCGTCGAGCACCAAGTTACTGTTACCTATACTAATCCCAGTAAGGCCTCAAACTGCAATCTGGAAAAAGGAGACCTTTGTCTTAATGCCCCCAAATATCGTGATTGGTTTAGGTTTTATGTCCCCAAAGGCTCAAAATTTATCAAGATGACCGGATCTGAAGTTGAGCCTGTTTTGTATGAAGAACTCGGTAAGCAAGTTTTTGAAGGTTTTTACGGTGATAAATATCCTCTTTATGCCCAAAGTAGCGCTAAGGTTAGCATCCAATACCAAACTTCAGTTCCCGCCAGTTCCAACTATACCCTCTATCTTCAAAAACAACCCGGCACTAAGCCAATTGAATATGAACTGATTGTTAACAAACAAAAACAAACTTTTAATTGGGTCTCCGACAAGATCATCAAGCTGGCTCTCTAATGCCTCGCTATTTTTCCACTACCGCCATTGTCATCAATAAAAAAAGTGTCAAAGAATCAGACTTATTGATTACTCTTTTAACCCCAAGTTTAGGAAAAATAGTGGCTATCGCCAAAGGTGTTAAAAATATAAAAAGCACCCGGCTGGGTTCACTTCAGCTAGGGAACTTAATCAAAGCTCACTTTTATTCAAAAAACAATTTTCTTTGGCTTTCAGAAAGCCAAACCATAGTTTCTTTTCTTCAAACCGACAAAAGTCTTGCCCAGCTTAATTTGTTATTTTATTTCTTAGAAATTATCAACCATTTCATCGCTGAAAATCAAAATATCGAAGGCGTCTTTGACATTTCCTGCCATCTTGTCGACGCCATCAATCGTAATCAGGTCAAAACCTATATCCAAAACGAAATCCTATTACTTCATACCTTAGGTTTTGGTACTTCGGAGGATATTACCCAATCGTTTAATCAAAAAAACTACCGGGCCTGTCAAAAACTACTCAAAAATACTTTTGAATCCATCATCGAGCACCCTCTCCAGAGCAATAAGCTATTCCGATAATCTTTCGTATATAATATCTTCATGGCAACTGAAAAAGATGCAGATCTTGTCCAAAAAATTGTCTCTCTTTGTAAGCGTCGGGGAATTATTTTTCAAAACAGTGAAATTTATGGTGGTGTTCAAGGGTTCTACGACTACGGGCCTGTCGGTTCGCTCATGAAATATAATTGGAAAAATCTGTGGTGGACCGATAATGTCGTCAAACGCCGCGATGTTGTTGGCATCGACGGTAGTATTATTACTCATCCCCGTGTGTGGGAAGCCTCGGGCCATGTTCAAAATTTTGGTGATATTTTAGTTGAATGCAAATCCTGCCATAAACGGTTTCGCCCTGACCTGATCGATAATGCCACCAAATGTCCTGAATGTGGCGGGGAATTTACTCAAGGTAAAAAATTTAACATTTTATTTCACACTGAAATCGGCGTTATCGAAGGCGAAAAAATGCCGGCTTATTTAAGAGGGGAAGCTTGCCAAAATATTTACCTTGACTTTAAAAACATCGTCGACAGTTGTCGCGTCAAAATTCCTTTTGGTATCGCTCAAGTCGGTAAAGCTTTCCGAAATGAAATTACACCTAAGAATTTTCTTTATCGTACCCGCGAGTTTGAACAATGGGATATTCAGTATTTTGTCCACCCGTCAGAAATGGACAAGTGGTATGAATACTGGAAAGAACAACGAATGGTCTGGTATCAAAAATTCTTTAATCAAAAAGAGAGCCTACGTTTTCGCCAACATCAAGAAGACGAATTAAGTTTCTACGCTAAAAAAGCCTTTGATATCGAATATAACGCTCCTTGGGGCTGGGCCGAAATGGAAGGCATTCATTGGCGTTCCGATTACGACCTGACTCAACATTCCAAGTTTAGCGGTCAGGATCTTTCCTATACCGATCCGATTACCCAAGAAAAATATCTTCCTTGGATAACTGAAACCTCGGGCGGTGTTGACCGTAGCTTCTTTTTTCTTCTTTTAGATGCCTATCGCGAAGACAAGTTGGAAAACGGAGAAATTCGCACTTGGCTTAAAATTAATCCAAAAGTCTCTGCCTATAAATTGGCTATTTTCCCACTTGCTTCCAACAAACCGGAGTTAATTCAAAAAGCTGAAAGCCTTTATCAGGATCTTTCCGATAAATTTTCCGTTGATTTTGACGACAGTAGCAATATCGGTAAAAAATATCGTCGCCAGGACGAAATTGGTACTCCTTGGTGTTTGGTCGTCGACTTCCAAACGCTGGAAGACAGCACCGTTACTATCCGCGACCGCGACACCATGGAACAAATTCGACTCCCTTCTACTGAAGTTTCCGAATGGCTTCAAAACAAGTTAAAATAATTAATAATCATTTTATGAAACTAAATAAAATATCCGTAATTTTAGCCGTTACTTCTTTATTGCTTTTTTCTTCCTGTGGCAAAAAAACTACCCCCACCATCACTCCCACTCCCACTCCGGAGCTAGTTGAATTAAAGCTCGATCAAAAACCCTTTATTTCTTTAACTCCCAGCGCTGACGGCCACGAAATTAATCTAAAAATTTCTGAAATTAGTAACGTGATCAAAGAAATCGACTATGAATTAGTTTACGATGCCGGATCCGTTGGTACCGAAATCCAAAAAGGGGTTAACGGCACCATTAAGGTTGATGGTTCTACCGCCCTAAAAAATATTCTTTTGGGTACTGAAAGTTGTACTAATGGCTGTAAACGCAAATATGACGAAGGCGTCACCGGCGGCAATCTCATCCTCAACTTTCGGGCTCCGCCCAATCAAGCAGTCAGCTTCGAAACTCCTTTTGCTTTAAAAACCACTGCCGAAATTAAAAAAACCGGCAGTCTTAGCTTAGAAGGTTTTTCTATTAAGCCCAAAACCACTTTAACCGGTAGTCAGTTTTTCATTATTATGAAAAATTTTCAGGACAACGGTTATTCTGTTTTTAGCAACGGTCAAAATTCCCTGGTTGGTAACTATCCGGCTCAATGATCTACCACCAACCCGTACTTCTTCAGGAAACTATTGATCTTCTAAGTCCATCTCCGGACAAAGTTTTTATCGATTGCACTCTCGGTCACGGTGGCCATACGATAGAGCTTCTTAAGTGCGGCGCTACTGTTTTTGGCATCGATCAAGACCCTTCTAACCTCGCTATCGCTTCCGATCGTATTCGGGAACTCAATCTGAGCAAAAACTTCACTCCCATCAACGAAAACTTTTCCGAACTTACTTCCGTTTACAAAAAGTATATCCACCATCAAGTTAACGGTATTCTCTTTGATCTCGGTCTAAGTCAAAACCAACAAACCGCTACCGATAGGGGATTCTCCTTCAACGATACTCTATCGCTTGATATGAGATTGAGTCCCGTCACCCAATCTCAAACCGCCGAAAATTTTATCAATACTGCTTCCCCCGAAGAACTTTATTCCGCTTTTTCCAAAATCGCTCAAGAGCAATACAGTCAGCCCCTGGTCGACGAAATTATTCACCATCGCCAGAAACAAAGTATCAAAACCGGTCAACAGTTGGCCAATATCATCAGGGATTTTTATCAAAAAAAACACGTTAAAACCGCTATTGATCCGGCTACTAAAATCTTTTTGGCCCTCAGAGTTTTAGTTAATGACGAATTTGCAAATCTAAAAAGTGTTCTTTCTCAAACTCTTGAAATTGTTTCTCCAAAAGGGACTGTCTGTGTTATTTCTTTTCATTCCGGTGAAGACCGTATTGTTAAGCAGTTCATCCAAAAATACCACCTCTCCAAAACCAAGCTTATTATCCCTTCTTCTGAAGAAATTCGCCTCAATTCTCTTTCTCGCTCCGCCCGTCTCCGATCGTATACAATTGTATAGTGTTTCAAAAAATACTCTTCATCGGTTTTATCGTTTCTTTCTGCAGTCAAATTCTTTTTTCTCTTTTTTATAGCCAGGAAATTGTCAGACAAAACACTCTTTTGCAAAAACAACTGGAAGTCCAAAACTCACTCACCCTCCAAGAACAACTTTTAGAAAATCAATTAGCCAAATTTAGCTCAATTGAGCTTATCAACCAAACTCTCCAAAAGGATAATTATCAACCCATTCTCCAAACCATCAACCTCCATGATTCCTCCCAACCTTAAAAATCGCCAAAAAATACTTTATCAAACCGTTTTTCTTTTTTTTATTCTGGTCTCAGTTCGGCTTTTCTATTGGCAAATAATCCAGGGATCAACCTTAAAAAAAATAGCTGAATCACAACTTTATCGGTTAGAAAAAATAAAACCGGATATTGGAAAAATATTCTCCTCTGACCAATTTCCCCTTGTTACCAATGAAACTAAATATCAACTCTCGCTTTACAAACCAAATATAAAAAATCTTCCCGAAGTTATCGTTCTCATTAACACCCTTATTTCCGATCCTACTTCTAAAAATCAGTCCCTCCTTGCAAATTTTCAAAACAGTCCCTCTCAAAAATGGATTACACTACCAAAAACCGTTGAGGCAAGTCAGGCTAGTCAACTTCAAAATACCGGGGTTTTAGTTGAAAAAATTCAAAGTCGTTTCTATCCCGAAAACAATCTGGCTCTTCCCATTCTCGCCAGAGTTGAAAAATACTACCAAAAACAACTTTCGGGTCGGCTCGGTTATTCTCTTGTACCCAAAGACGCTCTTGGCCAAAGTCTTCTTACTCAAAAAAGCTGGCAGATGGACCCTGTTCCGGGCCAAAATCTATATCTTTCGCTTAATCGCCAAATTCAATTTTTATCAGAACAAACTCTGGCTGCCGGATTAAGCAAATATGTTGCGGATTCCGGATCAATTAGTATTATGGATCCAAAAACTGGTCAAATATTAGCTATTACTAGCCTGGTTAGTACTTCTTCGGCCTCGCCGAGTGCCACTTTCGCTTCACTCTCTGCTCTCACCGATCTTTTTGAACCGGGCTCAATTTTTAAGCCTCTCGTTGTTGCTATGGCTCTCGACAGCAATTCCATTAAGCCGGACTATGTTTGTTCCGAATGTCAAAAACCACTAATTATCGACAGCTACACAATCCAAAATTGGAATCAGGAAATTCACCCCGATTCTCCCCTTCGGGATATTATTAAAAACTCCGACAATGTCGGCATGAGTCTCATAATTCGCCAGCTTGGTTTAACCAATTTTTTAAAATATTTCAAATTACTTAGTCTCCATCAAAAAACCAATATCGATCTTCCCGGCGAAGCCAAGCCCATCTTAAAAGATTATTGGGCCAATATCGATTTGGCCACTGCCTCTTTTGGCCAAGGCTTCGCCATTAATCAAATTCAAATGCTCTCCGCCTTCAACGCCCTTGCCAACAATGGTCTTTGGGTTCGTCCAAAAGTTGCCATTCAATCAAAAACTGAAAACAAATCAAACATCCAAATTTTTAAACCAGCCACCATTAGTATCGTTAACACTATTCTTAAATATGCCGTCGAAAACGGTGCCATCTCCCAGCTTAAACCAAAAAACCTGGAAGTCTGTGCTAAAAGCGGAACTGCTCAAGTTGCCGTCAAAGGTGGCTACACTGATTCTCAAACTACCGCTTCCTATATTGGTTTTTCTCCCTGTACTAACCCAAAATTTACCATGATCATTACTATTAATAATCCCAAAAGCTCCCCTTGGGGATCCAGTACCGCCGCCCCACTTTGGTTTGAACTAGCCGAAAAAATTACCCCCCTGCTATAATCATCCTATCGCCCTATGTTTTTCCAAAAAATCAAAAACGTCTTTTGGCACCTTCCCAAAAGCATTTTTTTTCACTACTACTACGGCCAACTTTCAAATAAACTAACCCTTATCGGCATTACCGGTACTGACGGTAAAACTACTACCTGTACCCTTATTCATCAGGTTCTCCAAAAATCAGGTATTAAATCGGGTCTCATTACTACTATTACTTCACCCGGTCTTCATAACACAAGTCCAAAACCGCAGGAAATTCAGCGATATTTTAAAAAAATTATTTCTGAAGGTTGTACTCATTGTGTTTGTGAAATTACTTCTCACGCTCTTGACCAAAACCGATTTTGGGGTTGTAATTTCGCTGTTTCTGCTATTACCAACATTTCCCACGAACATCTTGATTATCATAAAAATATCAAAAATTATATTGCCTCCAAAACAAAATTATTTCTTCAAAGTAATTTTGCCGTTCTCAACCGAGACGACCAATCATACGAACAAATAAAAAATGTTATTACCTGTCCCATAATTTCTTATAGCATCACAAACCCTTCGGATTTTCAGGCCAATAATATTATTTCAGACGCAGATGAACTCCGGTTTTCCGTTGGTAAAACTAATTTTTCCACCAACAGCAATTACCATTATCAAATTTACAATATTTTAGCGGCCTTTATTGTTACTCAAAAACTCAATATCGATCAGGAAATATTTTTAGAAACTATTAAAAAGTTTCCCGACGTCAAAGGTCGGCGGGAAGAAATACCAAACGATCAAAAAATTAGAACAATTATCGATTTTGCTCACACCCCCAATGGACTTAAACAAACCTTAAGCTCACTCAAAAAAATCACCAAAGGTAAATTAATTGTCATCTTTGGTGCCACCGGCGGTCGCGACAAACAAAAAAGACCGATTATGGGTCAAGTTGTTACCCAATTAGCCGACATTACTATTATTACTGCCGACGACACTCGAACTGAAAAAATCGAAGACATAAATCAGCAAATAATTTCCGGCATTACCAAAAAAGATGCTATTTATTACAACATTCCCAATCGACAAGATGCCTTTAATTTAGCTATAAAACTGGCTAAACCGCTAGATACTGTTATTGCTTGTGGCAAAGGCCACGAAACAACCATTCTCCACGGTAAAACCGAATATCCTTGGTCCGAAGCTGAGGCTTTTCGAACTGCTATAAAATTAAAAAAATCATGATAGCTACCAATCTCTCTCTTTCCACCACCGACGAAAATATCGAAAAAAATTACCAAAACGGTCTCTTACCCCAAAGAAACCAAAAGGGCCTTTTCTATCAAGACTCCAGTTGCCGTAGCCAGTTAACTAATCTTCAGCTTAGCTCTGAAAACAAAAGAATCCTTAAAAAAACGGAGTCTTTTACTTACAAAAAAGTTCCCTTATCGGAATTTGACTTTACTCTTGAGACTCAAAAACAAATATATCAATGGCTTAAGGTTCAAGGCTGGGATTTTCCTATAAGTTCCGTCAAATATGTTTTCCAAAACCATCTCTTCAACCAACTATATCTTTGGCAAAACCAAAATCAGGAAACCATCGCTTATTCTATTTGTTATTTTTCACCATCAATCTCACATGTTGCCTATGTTTTTTACGATCCTCAATATTCAAAAACCAGCCTTCCCATCAGGCTCTCCCTTCAAGTCGTCGTCGATAGTCATCAATTAGGTTTAAAATATTGCTATCTTGGTCGATTTTCCCCCCCTCTGGGATTTTATAAACGAAATTTTCCCGGCTTTGAATATTTTCACGATAATATCTGGTCACCCTATCCATGAAAATACACATTCTTGGCGTTGCCGGCACCATGACCGCTCCCTTAGCTGTTGAGTTAAAACGTCTTGGTCATGAAATTAGCGGTTCGGACCAGGAAAAAATCTATCCGCCTTTTAGCTATTTACTTAAAAGGGCTAAAATTCCCATCAATCTTACTCCCATCAGCCCACAGCTTGATCTTTGTATCATCGGTTCCTCGTTTAAGTCGTTTTCTCAAACCAGACAAGAATATCAGCAAATTTTATCTCAAAAAATTCCCTACATTTCCGCCACTAAATATCTCGCCCAGAATATCGGCAAAAAAAATACGGTTCTTGTCGCCGGGTCTTTCGGCAAAACCACCATTACTAGTCTATTAGTCTGGATCTTTAATCAGGCCCGTCTCAACCCTTCCTATATGTTTGGTGGCACCAGTCTCAATCGTCTCCCATCGTTAAAGATGAGCTCATCAGAATGGTCAATAATTGAAGCCGATGAATCCATCAATGGCCTTGATAAACAGGCAAAATTTCTTATCTATCCGGTCAAATATCTCCTCATCACCAGCGCCAACTGGGAACACAAAGAGTCATATCAAACCGAGGCTGACAATCAACTGGCCTTTCAAAAACTTATCAAAAGAATTCCCAAAAACGGTTTTATTGTCTACAACCCTCAAGACCAACATCTAAGCAGTTTGATCTCTGGAGCCAAGTGTCCGATCATACCATATAATTTCGACTTAAAGTTTAAAACCCGACTTCCGGGAGACTACAATGATCAAAATATTACCGCTGTCTATACCCTCTGCCAAAAACTAGGATTAGCCAACCATCTGATTCAAAAGGGGATTCAAAGCTACAAAGGAATTGCCCGCAGACTTCAGTTGCTAAAAGTTTGCCAGGAAATCCATTTTTACGATGATTTCTCCCAGTCAGTTAATCGCCTCAAACCAACCATTAATACCATTAAAAATCTCCATCCTCAAAAACCAATAAAAGTTTTTTACGAGCCACATGCTTCATTCACCCAACACCCTGATTTTGTCACCGAACTAACAAACGCCTTTGAAGATACTGCCGAAATTGTCCTTTCTCAAATTAACTATAATCTTAATTTAACTAACAAAACCACCGCCAAAGACTTCAAAACAGCCATTGGTAACAAATTACTCTATCTTCCTTTATCAAAAGACATATATAATCATTACATCACAACACTTCAACCCCAAGACATCCTCATCCACTTCAGTTCCGGTGGACTTGAAGGCTTAAAAACATTTAAAAAAGTTATCGGCCACTTTTCTAAACATTAATCAATCTTATGTCTCGATATATCGTCACCGGCGGTCAACCTTTAAGCGGAGAAGTTTCTATCCGTGGTGCTAAAAACGCCAGCTTCAAACAAATTATCGCCTCGCTTTTAAGCCCCCACCCCACCCAGTTAACCAATATCCCTCAAATTTCTGATGTAAAAATTACTGAAAGTATCGCTAAACACTTAGGTTCAATAATCACAAAAACCGGCGAACACAGTCTTGAAATTTCTACTCCCAACATCACCACCTCCATTGTCCCTCACGGCACCGGAGAAAAATCACGGACTTCTTTTTTGTTTTCTGCCCCGCTTTTGGTCCGCACCGGTAAAGCTACTTTTCCCATGCCGGGTGGTGACAAACTTGGGGATCGGCCACTGGATCGTCTTTTTGACTGCTATGCCAAAATGAACATTAATGTCACTCCAAAAGATGATCTCGTTACTTTGGAAACCACCGGCATTAAGGCTACTAATTATACTTTTCCCAAGCCCTCTCACACCGTTACCGAATGTATTTTAATGACCGCCGCCATGGCTAACGGTGAAAGCATTATTGACAACACCGCTTTGGAACCCGAAATTGATGATCTGATTTTAATGCTTAACGATATGGGCGCTCAAATTAACCGCGATTCCAAAAATCTCAAACGCATCATCATTCAGGGCGTTCCGTGGCTCAAAGGCACCAAGCATGAAGTTATCTCTGATCGAAATGAATCGGTTACTTTTGCTTGTGCCGCCTTATCCACCAAAGGTTCAGTTAACATCCTTCGGATCGATCCAAAAATTATTACCACCTTTCTTGACACGATTACCCAAATGGGTGCCAAAACTGAAGGCGGAAAGGATGAATTTACCGTTTCTTGGGTCAAACCCCTTAAACCCATCGACATTCAAACTGGTCCGGAACCCGGCTTTATGACCGACTGGCAAGCGGTTTTTTCCGTTCTTCTTTCTCAAGCCATTGGCTGTAGCACTATCATTGAACGCGTTTATCCTTTCAGATTTCAACATATTAAAAACTTAGAAAATATGGGACTTAAGGCTACTTTTTTTAATCCCGAAGTTTCCGATCCCGATAACTACTATGAGTTCAACCCGGAAAGTAACCGGCCTGAATATTTCCACGGCGTTAAAATCTATGGCCCAACCAAGCTTAAACCTGCCAACCTTACCGTTACCGATTTAAGAGCCGGAGCTACCACTACCCTCGCCGCTCTTACCGCCATCGGCCAGTCCACTATCAGCGGAGTTGAATATATAGAACGTGGTTACGAAAAATTGGCCGAACGACTTCGTTCTCTTGGCGCCAATATTGAATATATTAAGACCTAAGCTCTATACTATAACCAATGACCCATCTTTATCTTGGCTTACTTCTTTTTTCCTTTCTCACCACCAGCATTTTAGTCGTTCCTTTTATTAATCTTTTGTATCGTCTTAAATTTCAACGTCAAAACCAAAAAACTCTCGATTTTCAAAATAAAAGAACTCCTATTTTTGACAAATTCCATTCTCAAAAAAGTGGTACCCCGGTTGGCGGCGGACTCCTTATTATCGTTTCTGTGTGCGTCATGTTTATCGTTCTTTTCCCTTTGTTAAAACTTTCAAAAATATTCATCTCCAGCAATTTTCAAATTAATCGCGAACTGGAAATTATTTTCTTCAGCTTCATTAGTTTTGGTCTCCTTGGGTTGTATGACGATGTTTTGAAATTCTTTCATTTTGAAAAAACCGGATTTTTCGGCCTAAGAATGAAGCACAAATTAATCCTTCAATTCTTTTTAGCCACCGTCATCTCTATTCTCATGTATTCTCGGCTCGGTATCAATTTCATCTATATTCCTTTCGCCGGCATTCTTAGATTAGGTTTCTTTTTTATTCCCGTGGCTTCAATTTTAATTGTTTCTTTCGCTAATTTTTTCAACATTACCGACGGCCTTGATGGACTCTCTTGCGGACTTCTTTTAATCGCTCTTTTTGCTTTCTGGTTTTTGTCCAGTAATTCGCTCGATACTCCCATCTCACTTTTCCTCTCTCTCTGGATTGGCGCTATCATTGCCTTTCTTTATTTCAATGTTCATCCTGCCAGAATTTGGCTTGGCGACGTTGGCGCTCTGTCTTTCGGTGCCACTTTTGCTGTCATCGCTCTAATTTTAGGAAGAGTTATTCCTCTGTTCATTGTCGGCGGCCTCTTTGTCATCGAAGGGCTAAGCAGTGCTCTTCAAATTTACTGGAAAGGTCACTTTGGAAAAAAATTATTTCCGGCCGCTCCTATTCATCTCACTCTCCAGCATCTCGGCTGGGAAGAACCAAAAATTGTTTTTCGGGCTTGGTTAGCCGGCATTATTCTTGCGATATTTGGCCTATGGCTAGGACTAAACTAGACGAACTTAAAACAGAAATTGAACACTATTTTGGAATACCCTATTTTTTTTCCGGTAAAGGCACCTGGCAGGAAATAAAAGCCGTTTCATCAGACTATAAAACCTTAAAAAAACAAAAAATTGGCATCGACTGTTCCGGATTGGCCGTCCATCTTCTCAATCTTTGGTTCCGTCAAAACCTCAAGGTTCGCCGCACTGCGGCTGATATGCTCACTAGCCCACCGCTCTCAAAACCCATAACTGATTTCAACTCGATTCAAACCGCCGACCTTATTCGCACCAAAAATGGCCATCATGTCATTTTTATTATCGAAAAAATAGGCGATGTTCTCTATTGCGTTGACAGCAGTCGGGAAGGGAGGGGGGTCCAGCTCCAAACTATTCCTCTTTCATCTCTTTCTCAAACCAATGGTATTTTCCGACTTATTTCTCCTCAACCAGCTCCCGATATTGTAGCGGACTAACCGACACTATTTCCACTTCAGTTCCGCATTCTTCACATTCTAAAATATCACCTACTTGTAAATTAGCACTTTTTTTAATCTCTGCCTTACAATCCGGACAAATTATTTTACTTTGATTATCGTCCATATTATCGTTTAAAATATATTAAGTTATTTTAACCCTATGACCCCTTTAATAAAACTGGATAACTACTATTTCAAAAGGGAAGACCAAAACCAAACAGGTTCAGCCAAAGACAGGAGCATTTCTCTCCAGGTTGAGCATCTCCTTCAAAATAATTTCCATTCTGCTGTTATCTCTAGTTCCGGCAACGCCGCCATTTCTGCCATCTTTTACTGCCGTCAAAAAAATGTCAACCTCACTATTTTCCTATCGCCAAAAATTAATATTCACAAGCTAGAGTTAATAAAAAAAGAAACTTCCAGTTTTCATCTGACCAATACTCCCAACTCCGACGCCTTTAAATATGCCAAAAATCATCAAGCTTATCTTTTACGCCAATCAACCGATCCTATCGCTCTCACTGGTTATCAGCAAATCGCTGAAGAGATAATTGAACAATTACCCAAAGTTACCAGTATTTTTGTTCCTGTTGGCTCCGGCACTACTCTTTTAGGAATTTCTCAAAAACTTCCTTCTACCGTTAAAATCTTTGCCGTTCAGCCGGCCTCTCATTGTCCTATTTCTTCCGTTTTCGACCAAAAATATTCTCCGGAAACCAAAACTATTACCGATGCTCTCTCCGTCAAACTTCTCCCCTTAAAACCAAAAGTTATTACTGCCATTAAAAAAACAAATGGTTCCGGCTTTGTCGTTCAAAACAAAGCTGTCGTCTCTTCCCAAGATTATCTTATTTCTCAAAAAATTATCACTTCACCGGAAGGAGCCTTGGCTTTGGCCGGCCTATCAAAAGCTCAAAAAAACAAAGCCGATATCGGTAACTATCCGGTTTTACTTCTTACCGGAGCCGCAAGATGACCAGCCTCAAAGATCTTCTCAACCAATCATCCTTTGACTTCTATTTTCTCGTCGTTGATAAATTCCTTGACATTCAATTGCCTGAACTAAAAAATTTTGTTTCAATTTATTCGTCTTCGACGGACCCAAAAAATAGCGGCGCTCTTCTCTCAAAAGCAACTACCTTAGAACTTATTTCTCAAAAACAAGCTCAAACTCACCGTACTCCGGCCATAGTTTCTTTTAAACCATCAGCTAAAATTGAAAAAATTTGCCAAAAACACGGCTGGGCTTATATTAATAATCCCGCTCATTTAAATCGTCTATTGGAAAATAAATTAAAATTTTCCGAGCTTTGCCAAAACAACAACCTTCCCGTCATTCCTTCTTCTGTCGACACTTTTAATCAAGCAAATTTTGCCAAATTCCAAAATATTTATGGGCCAAAATTAGTCCTACAAACCCACTTTGGCTGGGCTGGTCAAAGTACTTTTTGGGGACAAACTTGGTCAGAAGTCTCCGATCGTTTACCAATAGATTCATTAGTAAAATATTCCCCTTATCTTCCGGGATACACTCTTATTAATAACTGCTGTCAAACCCGCTTTGGCCTTATTCAAAGCCCTCCCGGACTTCAATTCACCGGCATTAAGCCTCTTACCGAGAATCCCTTTACTACTGTCGGCCGTCAATGGCCATGCCTTTCTCCTTTGGCAATTCAAGATAAAATTCGGCAAATCACTTCTGATTTTTCCAATAACATACTTCAACCTCAAAACTATAAAGGCTTTTTTGGTCTGGATTTCCTTGTTTCCGGCAACCAAGTTTATCTTCTTGAATGCAACCCCCGCCTAACCGCTTCCTTTGCTTTTTATACCGATATCGAAACAAAAGCCCAGCTTACCCCGCTTTTTTATTTTCATCTGGCCGAATTTATCAACGTTGATTATTCCCTCGATTCCGTTTTTGAGAATCAGCGCTTTTCTAACCCTAAAATTGTTGGCTCTGAATTAGTCAAAAAAAATCAAACCGGCCAAACCATTAAAAAAATCAATGATTACTTTACCTACAGCTCATCCAATTATCCTCCATCGATTGACTCCTCCGTTCTTAATCAATTAAATGGCTAAAAAATCTCCGGTTCTTACCATTGTTTTGACTCTAATCATAATTGGTCTCTTCTTCGTCTCACTTTCATCGCTCTCAGAAGCTAGTTCCACTACCGGTGACAGGTATTTTTTCATTAAAAAACAATTTATTTGGCTATTAGTTGGATCAATCAGCTATTTATTTTTTTCCAAAATTAATTTAGATTTTTTAAAAAAAATATCGTCACTCTTATATTTTATTTCTATTTTTATTCTCGTTATAGTTTTAATTCCGGGGTTAGGGAGCCAGGCTCTCGGCGCCCGACGCTGGCTTGATCTTGGCTTCATCGGCATCCAACCATCCGAATTTGTCAAGCTGACTTCGATCATCTATTTTTCTCATATTTTTTCCCAAAAAAACAAACAAAACCTAAAAAATCTGATCATTTATCTGGGCATTCCTTTCCTCTTAATTCTGTTGGAGCCCAACTTAAGTACTGCCGTTTTGGTTTCCGCCATTGTTATCACTCTTTATTATCTTGCCGGAGGTGAGATTTTTTCCCTGTTCGGGATTTGCTTAAGCTTAATTGTCATTAGCTTACTTTTTACTCTTACTTCTCCCTACCGGATCGAAAGGCTAAAAACTCTTACTAATCCCCAAACTGCCAGCACTACTTCCTCCTATCACCACAAACAAATAGTTTTAGCCCTGGCTTCTGGCGGATTATTCGGAAAAGGCTTTGCCAATTCTGACCAAAAATACAAATACCTTCCCAAAATTTCAACCGATTCTATTCTGGCCGTAATCGGTGAAGAAACCGGTTTTTTAGGCCTAATTATCATTTTTTTTCTCTATCTTTCATTAATCTCTTATCTTTTCAAAATTTCATCGACCATCGCCGACCCTTTTAAGTCACTTTTGATTAGCGGGACCGCTGCCTGGATAGCCATTCAAACCATTATTAATGTTGCCGCAATTTCCGCCATTATCCCGCTAACCGGAGTTCCCCTTCCTTTTATTTCCTATGGCGGGTCTTCACTTCTTACCTTAATGTCTGCCGTCGGCATTATCAAAAACATCGAAAAACACCCATCCTAACTGCTATACTCTGATAATGGCTCAAAAACCCAAATATACTATTGTAATTTGTGGTACTCATCTTACTCCTGCTTTGGAACTAATTAATCAGCTTAAAAACGATTCTAAAACTACCTGGTCCATCAAATATATTGGTCGAAAATACAATTCCAGCACCGACAACACTCCTTCCATCGAATCAATTGTCATTCCTCAAAACCATTTGGAATTTTTTGGCATTCTTTGTGGCAAATTCGACCGCCGTTACTTTCCCAACACTCTTCGCGGCTTCCCTCATCTTTTTTCCGGATTAGTCTCTTCTTTTCAAATAATTTCTAAGCTAAAACCAGATATTGTCGTTTCCTTTGGCGGCTATTCTTCAGTTCCGGTTGTTATCGCCGCCTTTTTGAAAAACATTCCTTCGATTACCCACGAACAAACCCTCACTCTAAGTCTTACCACTAAAATTAACTCATTTTTTGTTAAAAAAGTTGCCCTATCCTTTAACAACCAATCTTCGTCAAATCCCAAATATGTCATTACCGGCAACCTTCTTCGCCGGGAAATATTCAACCAAAAGTCAGCTACCTTTGAAAAATTATCTCCAGACCGAAAAATTCTTTACTTTACCGCCGGCAACCAAGGTTCTCACACTATTAGTCAACTCCTTTTCAAATTACTCCCAAATCTTACCCAATATCTCATTATCCATACCGGCTATCAGGATTTTGATCAAGCCAAACTTTTATCATCAAAATACCCAAACTACCACCCTTTTAAGTTCATTGGCCCAAACGACATCGGTTGGGTTCTAAATCATGCCCACTTGATCATTAGCCGTTCCGGTGCCAACACCTCTCAAGAAATCGTTGCTCTTCAAAAAAGTTCCATTCTTATTCCTCTTCCGGTTTCTTCTCAAAACGAACAATCTCTCAACGCGAAGTGGGTCGAAAGCCAACTTCCCAAACAAACCATCATTATTGATCAAAATAAACTTACTCCCGAAAATCTTCTTGCCTCTATCAATTCACTTGTTCTTCAAAAACCAACCTCCCATCTTTCCTCTTATCAACCCAATTCCAAACTTCTAAAACTAATTTATGAAATTCTTTAATTATTTTCTATTATTAGTCCTCATTTTTACCACTTTCACCATTACTAACTATTATTTTTCTCTCAAAACTAATCCGCTTTCGCCCCTTTCCCTTCAGGACAAATTTCAAAAAAATCTATTTTTCAACCTTAATTTGGCAAAACTAGAACCCATTAAAACAACTTTTAAATATTTTCAAAATGAAATTGAAATCACTTTCAACCATCAAAACTATCCTTTAAAAGTAATCTTTTCTACCCAAAAAAACCCAACCCTACAAGTTGCTTCCTTACAAAAAATCATAAAAATCGCTACAATTAAGTCTAAAAGACTGGATCTAATTGATCTTAGCCTTGTCCATCCTTATGCAACACTCAAAGATAATTAATGGTATCGACATCGGCACTTCAAAAATCACCACTATTGTCGGTCAATATTTTGAAAACGAAGATAAATTTAACATTATCGCTGTCTCATCAGTTCCCAGCCTCGGTTTTCGTAAAGGCCAAATAATTAATCTTGATCAAGCTACCGATACTATTACAAAAAGTGTAGAATCAGCCGAAAGAATGGCCGGTTTCCAAATTCAAAATGTTTTTGTCTCTATCGCCGCCAACCATATCGAATCCATTAACTCTCAAGGCGTTGTCGCTATTAGTAACCCCAATGGCGAAATCGGCCAGGAAGATGTTAATCGGGCAATAGAGGCCGCCAAGGCTATTTCCTTACCGTCAAGCAAAGAAGTTATCCATATCATTCCCAGAATTTTCACTGTTGATGGTCAAGAGGGAGTCATCGATCCCATTGGTATGAACGGAGTCCGGCTTGAAGTTATCACTCACCTTATTCTGGCCTCAACCCCGGCTTTAAAAAATCTCAAAAAATGTTTTGACGATATCGGCGTCAACGTTAATCAGATTATCTATTCAGGATTATCAACCGCGACTGCCGCCCTGACTGAAACCGAAAAAGAGCTTGGTATAGCCCTGGTCGATATTGGCGGGAATATCACCACCATCACTATCTTTTTCGAAGGCTCACCTTGCTATTCAGCCGTCATTCCTGTCGGTGCTAACAACATTACTAATGATTTGGCTATTGGTCTCCGTTTTTCCATCGAAGACGCCGAAAAAATCAAATTAAAGCTAAATCGTATTGTTGAAAATAAAAAATATGAAGACGAAATCGAGCTAACCAACTTTGGCATTATTTCTGATGACAAGAAAAAAATTTCCCTTCAGACTGCAATCAGCGGCATCATTAAGCCTCGACTCGAAGAAATATTTCACCTTATCCATGATCAGCTTCAAGCCAGCGATTTTTACAACTCCATCCCGGCCGGAATTGTCTTAACCGGCGGTGGCTCTCAAACTATCAACACCAAAGAAATCTGTAACAAAATTATTCCTCTTCCCATGCGAATTGCCTTACCTCCCAAAGTCGGCGGCCTCATAGACGATATTCTTAACCCCGCCTATACTAGCTCCGTCGGCCTTCTTCTCTATTGTCTAAAAAACCCAACTGTTCAAAATAATCATCAAAATAAAAAAACCAAATCGAATCAACCAAATATTTTTAGTAAAATTAAAAGTCTGCTCGAACCTTTGCTTCCTTAGTTGATCATATGGGTCTAATAAAAACCCTTTCCGGGCAATTCGCTAAAATTAAAGTTTTGGGTGTCGGTGGCGGCGGTAATAATGCCATCAACTCAATGATTTCTGAAGGCAATATCAAAGGTGTCGACTTTATTGCCATTAATACCGACTCCCAAGCACTCTTAAACTCACTTGCTTCCATAAAAATTCAAATCGGTGAAAAATTAACTAAAGGCCTTGGGGCCGGTAGTAACCCCCAAGTCGGAGAACAAGCCGCCCAAGAGTCAAAAGACAAAATCAAAGAAATTCTTGAAAATACCGACATGGTCTTCATCACCGGTGGCATGGGTGGTGGCACTTGTACCGGCGCCGCTCCGGTCATCGCTCAAATTGCCAAAAAAGAAATGGGGATTCTTACCATCGCTGTTGTGACCAAACCCTTCCTTTTTGAAGGCACCCGGCGCATGACCAAAGCCGAAGAAGGCATCGATGAACTTCGTCAATGTGTCGATACTTTAGTTGTCATTCCTAATCAAAAAGTTTTAGAGGTGGTCAATAACCAAACTACTCTTACCGATGCCTTCAAAATTGCCGATTCTGTCCTTACCAAGGGCACCAAGGCCATTGCCGATCTGATTACTACTCCGGGGCTCATCAATCTCGATTTTGCTGATATTAAATCGATTATGATGGATGCCGGTTCGGCTCTAATGGGGGTAGGGGAGGCAAGCGGTGAAAACAAAGCTCAAAAAGCAGTTGAGGCCGCCATTGACTCACCCCTGGTTGAAGTCAATGTTGATGGAGCCCGGGGACTTTTGATTAATATCACCGGCGGACCCGATCTCACCATGGCTGAAATCGAAGAGGCCGCTAAAACTATAGCCAGCCACACTGCTCCCGACGCTAACATCATCTTTGGAGCCAGCATCGACCAGGAAGCCAAAGACACTATCAAAATTACCGTTATCGCCACCGGATTTGACTCCAGTCGACCTCGTCCTTATCAACCGTCCAAAGCTGCTACCCCTGGTCTAAACCCCACTTCTGTTAACCCTCCTCAGGCCATAGATAACTCCCAAATTAAAAAACTCTTAGGCAATGAAAAAATTCCCTCCGGCATTGAAATCGAAGACGAATTTGATATTCCCACTTTTCTGCGTAAAAACAAATAAGCGCAAGCGGCTTTTTTGTATTAAAATAAGCCATGTCCGTCAAAAAATTCCCGGCTCTTCCTCAAAACCTAAACTTACCGGCTCTTGAAGAGGAAATAATCAAATTTTGGAAAGATCGAAAAATTTTTGAAAAATCTGTAGAGGAACGATCCGCTGACAACACTTATACTTTTTATGACGGACCTCCGTTTATTACCGGCTCTCCTCATCACGGATCCCTGCTTCCCTCTATCGCCAAAGACGTTATCCCTCGCTATTGGACAATGAAAGGTAAAAAGGTTAAAAGGGTTTGGGGATGGGATTGCCATGGTCTTCCGGCTGAAAATAAAGTTGAAGAAAGGCTCGGCTTAAAATCAAAAAAAGATATTGAACAAATTGGTATTCGCAAATATATTGATGAGTGTTATTCCTATGTTCAAAATGTTTCTCAGGAATGGCCTTGGTATATTGATCATATTGGCCGTTGGGTTGATATAGAACACGCCTACAAAACCATGGATCTAAATTATATGGAATCAGTAATGTGGGCTTTTTCTGAACTTTATAAAAAAGGATTAATTTACAAAGGGCGCCGTATTTCTCTTTATTGCCCACGCTGTGGTACCCCACTCTCGAATTTTGAAATTGCCATGGATAATTCCTACAAAGAAGTTGAAGATCCGGCCATTTCCATTAAATTTAAATTAAAAAGCAGAAACGCTTACATCCTTGCCTGGACCACAACCCCATGGACACTTCCGGGAAATTTAGCCTTAGCCGTCAACAAAAACGAAATCTATGTTGAAATTTCAGTTAAAAACGAAAATGTTATTCTCGCCAAAACCAGGCTCGACACCGTTCTTTCTGGTCAAGATTTTCAAACCATTAAAGAATTTAAGGGACAGGAATTAGTCGGCCTTTCATACGAACCTCTTTATGGTTTTTTTGAAGTAACCCCAACCGACTATAAAATTTATCACGCTGATTTTGTTTCCATGACCGAAGGGACCGGAATAGTTCATGTCGCCCCCGGTTTTGGTGAAGATGATTATAACTTTGGTAAAGAAAACAAATTATCAATCATAGATCATGTCGATGATGAGGGCAAAATAGTTGAAAAAGTTACTCCGTTTGCCAATCTTTTTGTCAAAAAAGCTGATCCGCTTGTTATCGAAGATTTAAAAACCAGAAATTTAATTTTTAAGGAAGAAAAAATCACCCACAACTATCCTTTTTGTTATCGTTGTGGCACCCCTTTAATTTACAAATCTCAAACTGCCTGGTATTTAAATGTCCAGTCCATAAAAGACAGCATGAAACAAACCAATCAAAAAATTAATTGGGTTCCGGAACACATAAAAAATGGTCGTTTTGGGCAGGGGATTGAAACTGCCCCTGACTGGTGTCTTTCCCGATCCCGTTACTGGGCCTCTCCTATTCCGGTTTGGGAGTGTGACTGCGGTTTTAGATTTGTTCCCAATTCCATTGCTGAGCTGGAATCCAAATCCGGCCAAAAAATCACCAATCTTCACAAACCCGATATTGATGAAGTAGTTATTAAATGCGATAAATGCGGCAAGACCGTTCACCGAATTCCCGAAGTTCTAGACTGCTGGTTTGAGTCCGGTTCTATGCCTTTTGCTGAACGTCATTACCCCTTTGAAAACAAAGACCGGTTTAAAAAAGAATTTCCTTCTGATTACATCGTCGAATATATTGGCCAAACCAGAGGTTGGTTTTACACCCTTCACGTCTTATCTAACTCCTTATTTCAATCAGAATCATTTCAAAATTGTATTGTTACCGGCGTCATCATGGGTACCGATGGTCGAAAAATGAGCAAACTTTACAAAAATTATCCCGATCCAAAAATGGTTATCCAAAAATATGGCGGCGACGCTTATCGTTTATATCTAATGGGAAGTGTCGTAATGTTAGGCGAAAATATTAATATTGACGAAAAGGAATTTGAAGAAAAAGTCAAAAATATTTTATTGCCGCTTTGGAATTCGTTTAAATATTTTGTAACCTACGCCAATCTCTATAACTTTACTCCAAAGCTAGAGCAACAAACATCAACAAATATTCTTGATCAATGGATCCAAAATCAAACTGACGATTTGATTAACAACATCAGTAGTGAGTTGGAAAAATACAATATTCCTAATGCTACGAGGCTAATTGAACCATTCGTTAATGATCTTTCTCGCTGGTTTATCCGCCAATCACGTGATCGTTTTGCTACCGGTGATAAAGAAGCGTTACAAACACTTTGGCAAGTTTTAGTTCAATTCAGTTTGGCCACCGCGCCGATAATTCCGTTTATTACTGAATACTTTTGGCAAAGTTTAGTTATTCCATTTAATCCAAAAGCTCCGGAATCAATCCATTTATCTTCCTATCCACGTAATAACAAATATGACCAAAAACTAAATTCAGATATGAAATTAGTTCAGGAAATTTGCGAACAGGGGAATATGCTTCGAAAAACTAATCAAATTAGCACTCGTCAGCCATTAGCCAAATTAACTATTTCTACCAATCAAAAATTAGACTTAAGCAACGAACTGTTGGAAATAATTAAAAACGAAATTAATATTAAAACCATTGAAATAGTTAAATCAGACAATAATTTGACCATAACTCTTGACACCAACTTAACTCCAAAACTAAAAGCTGAAGGTGATTCCCGTGATTTAATCCGACAAATTCAAAGTCTTAGAAAAGAAAACCAATTGGATTTAAAAGATAAAATTATCATCTTTGCTCCCTCTTGGCCAAAAGAATTTGAATCAGATATTCTCAAAAAAACAGTGGCCACCGGCATCAAAACTTCCACCGATCTTCACGTTGAAAAAGTTTAATTTATGTTTCGTCGTCAACTAATTCCAATTTTCATCGGCCTCCTTCTTCTTTTTTTTGTCAACATTCTCATGTTAAGTTCTCTCGCCCCAAACCTCCTTTTTAAACAAATCCTCGCCTGGGCCATTGGTATTTTTTTATTTTTTGTCGGGCGCCAGATTAATCCCAAGCAAATTGCTTCACAAAAATGGTTGATTTTTGTTCTTTGTTGTATTTTTGTCACCATCCCAACCCTGCTTAACAACATCACCCGCGGATCTTATCGCTGGATCAACATCGGGCCATTCTCACTCCAGCCATCAGAACTTGTTAAGCCCTGGTTAATGCTTTTCCTTTCTGTCACCGAAACTCCGCTACTTCACCTCATCCCGGTTGCGCTAGTTGCCAGCCAACCCGACCTTGGCAGTGCCATGTCTTTACTTTTTCTCATGGTTCCTGTCTTGCTTTACAATTCAAAACTCCAAAAATTAACTCTCATCGCTCTTATCATTGGTATTATTATTTCTCCGGTTATTTGGTCAAAAGTACTTCACGACTATCAACGGCAACGGATAACCAATTTTCTTAATCCCAACTCCGACCCTCTTGGTCAAGGCTACAATGTTATTCAATCAAAAATTGCTATCGGTTCCGGCGGTATTTTTGGTAAGGGTTACAAAAAGGGGACTCAGGGTCAACTTCTTTTTCTTCCGGAAAAACATACCGACTTCATGTTCGCCGCCACCGCCGAAGAAATGGGCTTAATTGGCATTGCTTCAATCATTTTTGCCTACTATCTTCTTATCAAAACTCTCTTAGCCAAGGCCTACCAAACCACTTCGAATAAAACTTTATTTCTCTTCACCCTGGGCATTGCTTTTCAAATTTGGATGCAGGTCTTTGTCAATATTAGTATGAACATCGGCATTCTTCCGGTTACCGGTATTCCCCTTCCGTTTCTTTCAGTCGGTGGCTCTTCAATCATGACTCTTCTTTTTTCTTTAGGTGTCATTTTTTCTTCTTGATTTCAAAATTATAAACCCGTGTTATAATCACCAGGTATGAAATATGCCGTAATTGCCATCTCCGGGACCCAATATCAAGTGGCCGAAAACGATGTTATTACCGTCGATAACCTTAACTTAAAAGACGGAGACGAAAAAACCTGCGACCAGGTATTACTTGCTGTCGATGATAAAAAAGTTGCCGTTGGCAATCCTACCATCAAAGACGCGTCCGTTGATTATCAAATTGTCAAAAATTACCAAGGAGACAAGTTAAGAGTTTACAAATACAAAGCCAAATCACGTTATCACAAAACCATCGGCTTTCGCGCCCAATTAACCGATATTAAAATTACTAAAATTAATCTTTAAGCTATGGCACATACCAAATCACAGGGAAAAACTAACCAAAAATCCAATCGTCCCGGACAACGGCGCGGTTTAAAACTTTTTGGTGATCAAAAAGTCGCCGTCGGCAACATTATTGTTCGTCAGGTCGGTTGTAAATTTCACTCTGACGTCGGTACCCTAACCGGCAAAGACTTCACTATTTATGCTATTCGTCCCGGAATCGTCAAATTTTTCACCAAATTTGGCAAACGGTTTGTTTCGGTAATAAAGGCCTGATCCACTTTATCCTACTTTTTTCACAGCTGTTTTCATAGTAATCTGTTGTTGTGGATAAACAGGTTACTCAAATTGCTACTAACCAACTCGAACCCAACCCTCTTCAACCTCGGGGTGTTATCAGCGCCGAATCCGTAGAAGAACTGGTTGAATCAATCCGTGAACACGGCATTATCGAACCTCTCCTTGTTGCCAAAACCCCCGCCGGCTATCAAATCATCGCCGGAGAACGTCGTTGGCGTGCCGCCAGAATTCTCAAATTAGCCTATGTTCCGGCTATTGTCAAAGAAACCTCTCCCCAACAAATGCTCGAAATAGCCATTGTTGAAAACGTTCAAAGAAGTGACCTTAATGCCATCGAAAGGGCCAAAGCCTTTCTCCGCCTTAGAGAAGAATTTAAATTTGACAACCAAACTATCGCTAAAAAAATTAGCAAAAGCATTCCTTATGTTATCAATGTCCTCAAGCTTCTTACTCTTCCTGACGCCATCAAAGATGGCCTACTTTCCGCTCTCATCACTGAAGGCCACGCCAGAGCCCTCTCCGGTATCGGCGACACCCGGTTAATGATCGAAGCTTACAAAATTGTTCTCAAGGAAAAGGCCTCTGTTCGTCGGGCAGAAGAAATTGCCCGCCGTATGCGCAAAAAAATCGAAGAAGGGACTGTTCCGATTACTAAAGAAACCATTCCCCAATTTCTTAAATCAAACCTCGACAACATCGGCTCTGACTTCGAATCTATTTTTAAAAACAAAACCACCAAGGTAAAAATAATTCAAACTAATATTCTTACCAAAATAACTTTTCAATTCCGTGGCCCAATTGAACAACGCTTCGACGGACTCAAATCACTCTACGAACAACTCTGCCATAAGGACCTACCCAAAATTGAAAACTAAATTTTTACCGCCGAAACTAATCCAACCGATTTCAGTGGCCAATATTTAAAAAATGCTCTTCCGACTATTGCTTCCTTTTCAATTGGGCCAAACTCTCTGCCATCCCTAGAATGCATCCTGTTATCTCCCAAACATAAATATTGACCCGCCGGAATAGTTTTTCCCATTCCTTCCGTACTATAACTTCCAGCTTCAGTCACAAAATCACTCGGAATAAATTTTTGATCCAATAATGTTCCGTTTAAATAAATTTGGCCATTCTTTACCATCACTCTATCACCCGGAATTCCTATTATTCTCTTAATATATTCGCACTCATCCTCAGCACACGGCTCGGACGGCGGCGCTTTAAAAACCACCACTTCTCCTCTCTCGGGTGATCTCAATTGATAAGACAACTTATCAGTTAACAAATATTCTCCATCAGTAAAGTTGGGGACCATCGAATTACCTTTTACTTCATTTGGCTGGGCAACAAATAAATACACCAGCACAAAAACCGACCCGGCCAAAACAATCGACTGGATAAACTCTAAAATTATTCCTCCAATTCCACCCCTGTCTTTTCTATCTTGATGATTTTGCATACCGATAAGAATACACCTAAACCGAAGTGGCCGCTAGAGGGATCGAACCTCTGACCTTTCCAATGTGAATGGAACGCTCTACCACTGAGCCAAGCAGCCAAACACCATGATTATACCAAAGCATCCGTCGCCTCTTCCCATCCGTTTTATTATTAGCTTTCTTATGTTACCTTTAAATAATGAAAAGCAAACTTTATCTTCTCGCCTTTTTTGCAGCCATTCTTGGAAGTGCCATTCTCTGGCAAAAATTTCTTCCACCCCTTTTGTCTTTCCAAAATCCAATCAATCCTAATAATCTCGCCGAAAGCTTTGACCCCAATGCCAAAATCGCATACTTTAACAATCAAAAGATTCCCCCTTATCTGCAACCTCCCCTAAATCAACCTGTTTTAGGTGACGAGACTCCGTCCAATAAACGCATCGAGATTGATCTGACTACTCAAACATTAACAGCCTATCAAGACAACCAACTCCTCTATAAGTTTCTTATATCTTCCGGAACCTGGAATCGCACTCCTACTGGCACCTTTGCTATTTGGACCAAAATTCGTTCCCAAAAAATGTCCGGTGGTTCCAAAGAACTGGGTACTTATTATTATCTACCCAATGTCCCATATATTATGTTTTTTTATAACGATAAATATGCAAAGCAAGTGGGTTTTAGCCTCCACGGAACATACTGGCATAACAATTTCGGTACCCCTATGTCTCATGGTTGTATTAATATGAAAACCAGCGAAGTCGCCCAACTCTATGGCTGGGCCGAAGTCGGCATCCCGATCACTATCTACGGCAAATACATCGCGCAAAAATAACCTCACTGACCATATCTTCTCGCCTCTTTCCGTCTCACCCCAGATGGTCTTCTTGTAGCTTGAGGTACCACATCTTTGTTTTCTGCCGCATCTTTCAGCGCGACAACATAATCTGGAACATCGTAATCTGAAGTAACAGTTCCCGATGCCTGCCTCACACAAATTCTAACTTGTCGCTGAAAAGTATTAGCGATAATTTGTTGTTCACCTTCAGGATATCTTCTACGTAATTCTTCTAGTATTGTCGGCGCCTTCGGTTCTGGGCTAACCACCCGACCACCATCCCGTCCTATATTAAAATATCTATCCACTAACCAATTCTACTGCCCCAATTTATTTTGTTACAGGACTAGCTAATATTTGACCTATTACGAAATAAAAAGTTCAATTTTGACCTAAACAGATCCACTTTGTAAATATTATATATATCCTTACCAAACCTCCGCACTCACCATATTGTCTCGTTCTTTTAACGGACGGGAATTAACCAATCAACACCTCTATCAAATAATTTTTGGAAAGAAATTCAGGTAAGTATCCCTTGATAGCAAGTATAGGAATGTATTTCAAACTACTTATATTTATATCTTGACGACAAGTATTATTTGGTGTAGTATGGGGTATGATACAAAATAAACCAAAAGCCTTAAACCAAGGCGAGATAACAATTGGAAACATGAATCTCGCATGTGCCGTATTAGACAATTCCGAACGTGTAATTTCTATAAGAGGGTTGGCCAATTATCTTGGTGTTAAAGGCGGTGGGGCTTATTGGGAAAAAAAGAAAAAGTCCGATGCGGTAGTATTGCCAGAATTTGTGTCGGCTGGATACTTAGCACCATATATTACAGACGAAGTTAAGGACTTACTCACAAATACTGTTTTGTATACAGCACTGAATGGACAACCAGCCGAAGGAATCCGGGGAAAGATTCTTCCTAAAATTTGTGATGTATGGATAAAAGCGCTTAACGGAGGAAGTCTAAACATCCGCCAAAAACAAATCGCCGAGAGAGCATATCAACTACTTGGCGCTTTCGCCGAAATAGGAATTACCGCTCTTATTGATGAGGCTACCGGATACCAAAAAGCTAAAAACGAATATCAAAAAATTTTGGAGTTGTATATTGCGAAAGAAATGCGTCCTTGGATTATGACATTTGATGATAGTTTTTATATAGAACTTTACCGACTACTTGGTTGGACTTGGGATGCTTACAAAATGAAAAAGAAACAACACCCTCTGTATATTGGTAAATTGACGAACAGATTAGTTTATGAAAAACTAGCCCCGGGTGTTTTGCAGGAGCTTCAAAAGATTAATCCAAAAAATGAAAAAGGGAGACGAAAGACAAAACATCACCAACACTTAACCGAAAATGTCGGATACAGAGAATTGCTCAAATTGATAACCGCAGTGACTATTTTAATGGAGCAATTTCCAAACGGAGACTTGACGGCTGCGATACAAAAAATTGATTCCAGATTCCCCTCCTTTTCACCATTCTACCAAACTTCCATGGATTTTCCAGCCGTTGCCAACAAACAGGTTTTTGATACAGCAATAAAAGAAGCCTCTAAACCCGTAAAAGCATTAGATGGAAAAGCGGAATAGGATAGAATCTCCGATTGTACCGATAGGAAAACTCATTAACATACGCTTGTAAATACTTTGGAGAAACTGCATGATATGTACCATTAATTGACCTTTTGAGTTGTGACCAAAATCCTTCAAGTGTGTTGATGGACATCGCTCCGAACATATTCTTTTGATCCATGATTGACTGTTTGATGATTGTACCCCCTCTTTTGTGAGTGATCTATAAGGTAAGTATTCATCCGTCATTATCTCCATACCAAGTGTAATATTTCCTCTAATTATTGGCATAACTGTTTTTCTTTTGGTATCTCCCACCACTTTGGCTTTAATTGAACCTTTTCTTTCCATCATTCCAAATTCAGGAGTTTTGTTTTCTGAACCTCTACCCTTTTATTATTTCCACCCTTACCTCCAATATATGTTTCGTCTAATTCTGTGGTTTTTGAGAAATTGCCACCAAGTTCAGTAAAGAGTTGACGTATTTGTTTTGCCATTCTCCAGGCAGTTTTATAAGTACAACCGAGTTGGCGTTGTAATTCCATAGCTGATACACCGTTCTTAGAGGTAGAAAAAAGAAAAATAGCATAAAACCACAACTTAATTGACGTTTCGCTTTTATGAAAAATTGTATTTGCTAGAGGGTGTATCTGATTTCCACAAAATTGACAAGCATAACACTTTCTGGCAGTTACTTTGTAGTATTTGAAAGAATTTTTACACGCAGGGCATTTCGTGAGGGATGAAAAACGCTGTTTGAAAATTTCTTCAATACAGGCTTCTTCGTTTAGATACTTAGAGTTAAAATCTTGTATAGTGAATTTGATCATGAAAGTAGTTTAGCATGTTATTCACTTGTTGTCAAGGGATAGTTACCGAAATTAAAATACTAGACTAATTACACTAATAATGACTTTTTACTTGACTTTGGTCTTTATGCCCTTTTTATCGTCTGGTATCTTTATAATTTCTGTGAGGCGCTGTTTTCTTTCATATCTATTTATATACCACTCCTCAATTAACAGCTCTATTAACCCGATTAATTTTGTTGCCTCCTCCGGTTCAACGTCAATAATTACGTTCACATCAAGTTCCATATGCGCACCAATATTTCCAATATCACGAACCGCATCAATTGCCGCCCAAACATCAGAGTCAACTGAATTTTTTATCGCCACTATTTCATTCTTTAAAGTCCATAATCCTTTATAATCTTGCGGTTTCTTAATACCCCAAAAATCTCTAATCATTCCCTGTAAGGCTCGTCGAGAAAGAGTAGCTGAAGCTTTTGGACTATCGTTTTTGATTTTACAAGCCTCTTCATAATCGTTGACGATTGCTTCTGGAATAATATCTCGAGAATACACCTTTGCCTCCGAATCAGGGATAAGGTTCCAAAAATAAGTTTTGTTAGCTGTTGTGATCCGACCACTGTGTTGACTAACTATTGCTTCGAACAAACCCAATGTAAAATTGAGTTTTTTACAATCTGGATTTGGACATACCACAAACCTTCCTCTTACCGATTTATATCCATCAACACTGACAGTATAATTCTCTCCAGTTACGTTATCAACATCATCGTCTCCAATCGTTGAAGGATGTTTGCAGTAGGGACAAGTCCAATTTTGTCTCATTATTTAAATATATAAAATATAAACTTGGTATATTAAGTACGATCTGATTTTCCAAATATGACTAAGACTTTACCTATTATATACTAACTCATCAATGAAAATCGCTATTTTCCACAATCTCGACAAGGGAGGAGGATTAATTTACCTCGAAAAAATCGCCAAAACACTCAAAGAAAAACACACGGTTGATTTATATGCCCTCAATTACAATTCCGACACAACAAACTTTAGTAAAAATTATGTATTCCCCATATCGACAACCACTGGAGTTATTAAACACTTACATCAAGTTTTATTTAAATTAAAAGAAAAAAATAAAATCATCGCCGAGCTTATAGACAAAAACAATTATGATCTGGTCATTATCGGGCAGTGTTTTTTAACCCAATCACCATATCTACTCAAGTATTTAAAAAACAAAAATTCACTCTATCTTTTGCACGAACCTAAAAGAGAATTTTATGAAAATACTTCTTTTGACTATTACTCATTTAAAAGAATTTTGACTAGACTAATTCGTTTACCAATAAAATTTATCGATATAAATAATTGTCAACATGCTAGGACGATAATATCTAATTCTTATTATTCAGCCAAAAGAATAGAAGAAATATATAACAAAAAATCTTTTGTGGTTTATCCCGGACTTAAACAAATAAAACCCAAATTAGTCATTAAAAAAAATAATAAAAAAATAATTTCTGTCGGGTTGTTCTCAAAAATTAAAGGCCATGACTTTTCAGTCAAACAAGTCAGTGGACTTAAATCTACATATTTAAAAATAATTGGGAGAAAAACTGAAGAATATAAAAATATATTAAAAATTACCCAGGAAAACGACGTAATATTAGAATCAATTTTCGATGCTAATGACAAAAAGAAAAAAGAGATTTTATCCAATAGTACTTTCTTCTTGGCTAATCAAGAAAACGAACCCTTTGGGGTCTCCACCCTTGAGGCAGTTGATGGTGATTGCTTTGTTTTAGGTAAAAACGAAGGAGGAACTGCAGAAATAATTAGCCACGGACTTAACGGTTTTTTATATTCAAACAATATAAAGATAGCCCAAAAAGCATTAAGATATTATTTAAGTCAAAAATACATTAAAACCTATAAAACAGTTAAAATAGATTGGAAAGAAACAACCAACAAATTACTTAATATTTTTCAATTAATTCAATGCCAATCTCCCTCCTCCTCTTAACCCACAATTCTTCCTTGGACCTAACCAAACACTTTGGTTGGCTAAAAGATTGCCAGGCGATTGATGAAATTGTAGTTGTCGACGACAACTCAACCGATAACACTAAAAAAATTGTTGACGGTTTCCAAACCAAAAAACGATCTATTAAGTTCTTCAGTAGGGGATTGGAGAATGATTTTTCGGCCCAGCGCAACTTTGCTCTCTCCAAAACCAAAAACGATTGGGTTTTGTGGCTTGATCCCGACGAGCAACCGGAGGAAAAATTAATAAGATTTTTGGGTAATATAGATACAAGTCTATATAACTATGCCTTTAAGAGACCATTGGTATACCTCAACAATATTCTTACTCACGGAGAATCGTTTAATGTCTATATAACCCGTCTTTTCAATAAAAATCACGGTCAATTTGCCGGCCTGGTTCACGAAACTTGGCAATCATCAAAACCGGTTGTTCAAAAAGATCTTTCTATCCTTCATTATTCTATTCCCAACCTCAAAGCCTTTTTAGAAAAAATTAATTTTTATTCCACTCTTCGTGCCCAAGAACTTTTTAACCAAAAAGTAAAAACCAATCTTTTTCAGATCATTTTTTACCCCAAAGCCAAATTTATCCAAAACTATATTTTCCGTCTTGGTTTTCTCGACTTCACCCCCGGAATAATCATTGCTCTTTGTATGAGCTTTCACTCATTTTTGGTTCGATCTAAGCTATGGCACTTATCTCAAAAATAATTTTATATCTTTTAGCCATCTCTTTTGCCTTCGGCCAACTCGCCCGGATCAACATCTTCAACACCTCCATTCCCATAGTTGACTTTCTTATCCTTGCCCTCGTCTTTTTTAATCTCCTTGGCTATTATCGGGTAAAACACCTCAAAATCACTAATAAACCATTACTTTTTTTTCTTCTCTTTGCCTGGATTTCCTTTGGCATTAATTTAATAATTCATCACTATCCGCCTCTAAAACCGCTACTTTACCTACTCCGACTAACTGGCTTACTTTCACTTTTTATCTTGCCTTTAAATAAAAAACTTTTAAGCCAAAAATTTCATCTCTTTTTAAGCATTGCCCTTATTGCCAATATTATTTTTGGTTTTATTCAATATTTTTTCTGGCCTGATTTTACCTATTTTGAAACCTTCAACTGGGATCCCCATCTGTACCGTCTTGTTAGCACTTTTTTTGATCCGACTTTTACCGGCCTGATTTATTTACTTTTTTTTTTCAAAATTTTTCTATCTCCCACAAAAAACAAAGTCTTCAAATATTTTCTACTTATTATCACCTATCTTGCCATGTCTTTAACTTATAGTCGTTCTTCGCTTTTGGCTTTTTGGCTCACCTCACTATTTGTTTCTTTTAGGCTCAAAAAACCCATAATTTCAGCAATTTCTACGATATTAATTATTCTCACCATTATTCTTCTGCCCCGCCAACCCGGCGAAGGCACCCGCCTCCAAAGAACTAGTTCCGTCAAGGCTAAAATTGAAAATTACCAAGAAGGAGTTAGCGTTTTTCTAAAATCCCCAATTATCGGCCATGGTTATAACAATCTTTACTATGTTCGCGAGGTAAGAAATCCAGTATCTCACGCCAATTTTGGTTTCGATTCCAGCCTTCTTACCATTCTTAGCGCTACCGGCATTATCGGATTTATTCTCTTTATTCTTGGCCTTAAAAAAACATTCATTTCCTCAACCCCAATTCTTCAGACAGAACTAGTTGCCGTTCTGATTCATTCCTTATTCTCCAATTCTCTTCTTTACCCTTGGATCCTTACTTTACTTCTACTCAACTAACTAAATATCAGCCGTAATTACAATATTTTTCTTTGTTTCATTGCCGGCTGTATCCACCACCCTTATCTCAATATCGTTTTTCCCTGCTACTAATTGTGTTTTTAGTTTAAACTGACCATCATTATCTACCGGAGCTATACGACCGTTAATCGTTACGCTTGCCCCTTTTTCGGTTTTCCCGATCACATCAAAATCAGTATAGTCAACTTTTAAAGTATCTTCCAAAGGATTTATCATTTGAACCTCCGGCGATTGATTATCAAAAACCACTGTTTCACTTTTTGAGGCTTCGCTACTACCTCCCTTATCAGTCATTGCTATGGTTGAAAAACTATTAATCCCTTCATCCAAGGTTACTTCCTCAAAACTAAAATCCCCCTTGTCGGAAACCTCTTTTCTCCCTATCGACACATCATTTTTTAATAATTCAACCGTTATTTTGGGCTCTGCCAATCCGGCAATCGTTATCATCGCGCTGTTAGTCGCTTCATAGGGAATTACCAGTCTGGGTGGCAATGGTGGCATCACTACTTCCTTTTCCACCTTTCCTCGATTTTTTATATCTCCCAAAAGTACGGAAAATTTAACCAACAACGGCAGTCCGAACATCACTACTGCTAAAAATAACACTATCGTCATAAACCCAAAAAAGACCGTCTTCCGGGTGATTTGCGTCTCTTCGTTACTTTTAAATTTTGTTCTTTTAAATTCTGCCATGCTTAATTCTATCAAATGAGCCAGCGGGGAGGATCGAACTCCCGACCCCAGCTTTACGAAAGCCGTGCTCTACCAACTGAGCTACGCTGGCAAAATTAGTAATTCTGGAGCGGCTAGAGGGAATTGAACTCTCGACTCATCCTTGGGAAGGACGCGTTTTACCACTAAACTATAGCCGCTTGTCCCAGATTTTAGCAAAAATCAAATCCCTTTTGGCAAAATCAGTTTCATTCCGATTTCCAGCTTGTCCGGATCTCTCAGTACCGTTTTGTTTCTCTGCCACACTTTCGTCCACATAAATCCGTCACTGTAAGCTTGAACACAAATTTTCCATAAATTATCTCCTTTTACCACCACATATTCGGTATCTTCCAAAATTTCTCTGTTCTCCTCAACTTTTACGATATCCGTCTTTGGCAAAATTAACTTTTGACCCTTCAATATAACTCCCGGCGTTTTTAAATTATTTACCTTAGCTATTTCTACCCATTTGTTTCCGTCACCATAATTCACCTCCGCAATTTTCCACAAACTGTCACCTGTTATCACCTCATAAATATTATTTTCGGCTTCTTTTTCAGTTTGAAAATCCTGATTAACACTTACTCCCGGCAATTCAACATTTCCCTTTCTTTTTTGAAAAAAATTAATTACTAACCCGGCGATTACCGCTACCATTACCAAGCCCAAAAACATACTTACCAACTCTTCGGACGACTTAAAAAATTTACCTGTATTTTTTTCTTCAGCCATATAACCCACTTTATCTCAAAACCGACCTATAGTCAATTGGTACGATACACCGGTAAGCCCAAATCAACCAAGCCTATAAATTTATTTAATTCTCGGGTAAAAGCCGCCAACAGCTCTTTATTTAAACCATAAATTCTTTGTTTTCCGTTAACCCGACATCTCACCAATCCACATTTTCGAAGCACCGCCAAATGGCTCGATAAAGTTGCCTGGCTAATTGTAAAACTCTTCAAAATTTCATTAACGCTCAGGTCCTGTTCCTTTAGCAAAGTAATCACTTTTCTCCTGTTTTTATCTACCAAAGCTTTGAATATTTTATCCATCATCCAATTATATCGATAAACATAAATATATCAACACCCATCAAACACTTGCATTAATTAATTCCATAGACGAAAATATCCCATATGCAAAACGATATGAAAAAGGAAAGAACCCTGGTTATCATTAAGCCCGATGGTATCCAAAGAAGCCTAATCGGAGAATTAATCAAAAGATACGAAAGAACTGGGCTTAAGCTTACTGCCCTAAAAATGGTCATTCCCACCGAAGAACAAGTCGAAAAACACTATACTGTCGACCCGGAATGGAGAATGAAAAATGGCAATAAAACTATCGCCTCCTATCAAGCCAAAGGCAAAACTCCTCCTTCTTCTGATCCCATGGAAATGAGTGGCATGACTCTCAAAAAACTAATCAAATACATCTCCTCGGGACCGGTTATTGCTATGGTTTGGCAGGGGATGCACGCCGTAGGCGTTGTCCGTAAAATTACCGGCTCAACCGAACCGTTAACTTCAGATGTCGGCACTGTTCGTGGTGACCTGACCATCGATTCATACGAAGTTTCCGATATTGATCAAAGATCAGTCAGAAATTTAATTCATGCTTCCGGCTCTACCGAGGAAGCTGAAAAAGAAATTACTTTGTGGTTCAAGCCCGAAGAGCTAATCAATTATCGGCTCATCTCCGAAGAAATTCTTTACGACATCAATCTCGATGGTATATTGGAATAGTGAAGATTTTAATCCCCATACTTATCGTTCTTTTTGCCGTAATATTTTTTCCTCGGCCAGCTCCTCCCCAAAGTAAAAACTTACCTCAAATTACCGCTACTTCAATCCCAACACCTATTCCCAAGTTCGTTCCACCGGTTGCAGAATTTAAAAAACGAATTACTAAAAAACCCTTTGGTCTTTACATTACCCCTGCTACTTCCCCAATTCAACCGGAAAAATTTACCGGTTATCATACCGGCGTCGATGTTGAATACGGCGATGTTCAAACCGATGTTCCCGTTGTTGCCATTGCTGACGGTCTGGTTATTTACTCCGGCTGGGTTAGTGGTTATGGCGGTTTTCTGGCAATTTTACATTCCGATTATATTTCCACTTATGGCCACCTAAATCCTGATACTCTTCCTGCTAAAAACACCAAAGTATTACAGGGTCAAACAATAGGAACTCTTGGGCAAGCTTATTCTCATCAAACCGATGGTGAACGAAAACACCTACATTTTGGCATTATCAAAGGTAATAAACTCGATCTTCGTGGCTACGTTCAAAATGAAATTGAAATCTCCCTCTGGCTCAACCCCCTAAACCTTTATCCTTGAGATTTCTGTCTTGCCACAAAATCGATATATTCTGCCGACATATAAACAGCAGGCATAGTCCCTTCGGACACCATTACTCCTTTTCGGGTAACAAGACCAACTACCAAATTACCATCATTATCTACACGACGGCCATAATAATAAGAATCAGGACCTGATCCATAAAAAACATCTGTATTTGGTATATTCCACTCACCAAGTTGTATTTCTTGTATCATAATCTATATTATACCCTAAATACAGGCAAATGTCAATAACTCTCTTCGCAGGCGGGTCCAATGGGATTTGAACCCACGATCTTCCGCGTGACAGGCGGATGTGCTAGACCGCTGCACCATGGACCCGGTCAGTACCTTGATAGTATACCAAACCCATTTCTTTAGACAACCCCTATTTTTCCGCCTTCATTAACAAAACTTTTAGTTTTTCCAAAGAAAATAAAGAATGGACATTCTCATTTTGCCAATCAATTGCTTTTCGATAATCAGCCGGAGAAAGGGGAACTAGCCCCAACTCTCTTGCCAAAACATCCGGATCTTCCCCATTTTCTCCTGACTCAATTTCCCACATATAGTAATCTTCGTTATATCGTGACAACTTAACCTCGTAATTTCTATACCGATACTCCCAACTTTCCCAAGCATAAATCATTCCTTTGTCAAAGCCCAAAGCCATAAACATTTCCACTGCCTTTTCAGTCTCTCCCTTCGCCAACTTTACTTCTATTTCTTTTCTCGACTTAATCGCAAAGTTGCCTATCTTAGCTGATATTTTTTCACTGTCTCCGGATTTTTTAATCCTTAAGTCAACCCCGCTTGTATTAGTCCACTTTCTGGTCTTTTCATCAAACCCAAGCGACAAGTCAACCGAAATCCTGCAATAATGGTCAATTAATTTCCCATTCTCATCCAGCAATTTCATTAATCCAGCAAAATCTATCTTTTCAATTTCACCTCTGATTTCTATTTCTGTCATTTTTTAATTATAATCAATAAGACTATATGAAACTAAACCAAATAACCTACACCAATCAAGACATCGCTGAATTCTTAACCAATATTGCCACCGCCTACGAAATCAAACACAAAAACCGATTTGAAATTATTGCCTACGAAAATGCCGCCGATACCGTCATTTCTTACCCAAAATCGGTCTACGAAATTTGGCAACAAGATAAAGCCAAGCTTGATGAAATCCCTAACATTGGCGAGGGCATTATTAAAAAACTCGATTATCTCTTTTCTCACCACTCTCTTTACCCCGGTCTTAAGCGCACTTTTAAAAACATTCATCCGACCGTCTTTACACTAACCAAAATCAACGGCATTGGTCCCAAAATTGCCCACAAGCTCACTCAAAGCTTAAAATTCCCCCAAAACCCAACCAAAGCCCTGGAAAAATTAATTTACTACTGCGAGCATCACAAAATCGATTCCCTCCCTACTTTTGGTGAACGATTAGAAATCTCGATTTTACAAAATACTTTGGCTTTTTTGGGCCGTAAAAACCGTTTGGATCTTAAAACCGCCGAAAAATTAGCCAAAGATATCGTTGATTATCTTAAAGTTAAATTCCCCGACACTGAGTTTGTTCCTCTCGGTAGCCTTCGTCGACAATCAAAAACAGTCGGAGATATCGATATCGCAGCCAAAAGCACCCAGCCTGAGGCAATTCTAAAACATTTTATCGATTACCCTCAAAACCTCCAAACCCTCGACATCGGTTCTAAAAAAGCCTCTATCAGGATCAAAAATAACGTTCGTATTGATCTTATGGTCCAATCTCCAAAAACCTTCGGCTCACTTCTGGTCCACCTCACCGGTTCCAAAAACCACAATATTCTCCTCCGCCGTTATGCCTTGTCCAAAGGCCTAAGTATTTCCGAATACGGCATTAAAGACCTAAAAACCGGTCGTATTCACACTTTTGCCACCGAACAAAAATTTTACGATTTCTTAGGTCTCCGCTACATCAAACCTCAAGACCGTATCGGCGAAAATGAAGTTGAAATTGCCAAAAAGTGATATACTAACTGGATTAATTCTTAAATAAAAAATGCCAATTCTAATCATCGCTGTTGTTGTTATCGTTCTTTATCTGGTCGGTTTTTATAACAAAGTTAAAACCCTTCAGGTTCACATTCGGGCTTCAATTCAGGAAATCGGCAATCAGCTTAAACGTCAAGCCGAACTTATCCCGAATTTGGTCGAATCGGTCAAAGGTTATCTTAAGCACGAAAAAGGCATTTTTGAAGATTTAGTTTCTGCCAGAAAGTCCATCACTGAAGCTGTTGCCACTAACAATCCAGAGAAAATTGATCAGTCACAGCAGTTAATCAGTAAAGTTCTCGGTTCCCTTAAGGTCATTGTTGAAAGTAATCCGGAAATTAAGGGCGCGCAAGTTACTACCGACTTGATGAACGAGCTTCGCGATACTTCCGACAAGGTTATGTATTCCCGCCGGACCCTGATTGACGTTACCGCTGACTACAACACTGCTATTACCACCGTTCCGGGAATTTGGTTTGCCTCAATTTTTGGCTTTAAAGAAGAAAAGGGTTTAATTACCCCGCTCTCCGGTGAACACCTCGAAGTTTCCGCCGAGGACGTCAAAACTCCCAAAATCAGCCTCAACTAAGCATGCAAAACGTTTACGAACAGGTTTCTGCCAACAAAACCAGGTCTGATATCGTTATTATCCTATTTATTGGCTTCATTATTCTAGCCGCCTATGCCATTACCGTCGCTTTTGAGCTTGATCCGTCAGTTTTAGCCATCGCCGCCATTTTTTCCATTGTCTCGGCCGTCGGCAGTTTTTATTTCGGTGACAAAATCATTCTTTCGCTCAATGGCGCTCGCCTTGCCGACCGCAAAGAATTTTTTGACTATTACACCGTAGTTGAAAATCTAAGCTTGGCCAATCAATCTCCCATGCCCCAAATTTACGTCATCGACAGCCCCGCCCCCAATGCTTTTGCTACCGGCCGCGACCCGGAACACGCTGTTGTTTGTGCTACCACCGGCCTCCTTCAAAAGCTCAATCGTACCGAGCTTGAAGGTGTCATCGGCCATGAACTTTCTCATGTCAAAAATTACGACATCCGTCTGATGATGATCGTCAGTATGCTTATTGGTTCTTTGTCGATCCTGACCAATATGGTTCAGCGAAATCGTTTTTTTGGCTCTCGCCGCCGCGATAACGACAGCTCAATTAACGGTCTTTTGGCCATTTTAGGAGTTTTTCTTCTAATATTTGCCCCTCTTATCGGTAAATTAATTCAATTAGCCATTTCCCGCCGCCGCGAATTTTTAGCCGATGCCTCCAGCGTCAAACTTACCCGCCAACCTCAAGGACTTATCGATGCCCTCAAAAAAATTTCCTCCGACCCAAACGCTTTATCCTCCGCTTCCACCGCCACTGCCTCGCTTTATATTAGTAATCCCTTTAAAGACAACAAATTAGCCTCGCTTTTTTCCACTCATCCACCAATTCTAGACCGCATCAAAGCTCTGGAGTCCATGCTGTAATTACCGCATAAAATCAGAACGTCTTGGTTTGATACATAAGTTCTGGCTTTCAACTTTTAACTTTTCACTTTAAACTTACCTGTGTCTTTTGTTCATCTTCATCTTCATACCGAATACTCTCTTCTTGATGGCTTAACCAAAATCAAAAAGTTAATTCCAACCATCAAGGAAATGGGCATGAATGCCTGCGCCATTACTGACCACGGCACTATGTATGGCGCTATCGAGTTTTATAAAACCTGTCAAAAAGCCGAAATTAAGCCGATTATTGGTTGTGAAACTTATTTTACTAACTTTAGTCGTTCTGATCGTTCCGCCAACAGCCGCAAAGTCAACCATCTTATTCTTCTCGCCAAAAACCAACAAGGTTATAAAAACCTGATGAAATTGGTTTCTTTTTCTCATCTCGAAGGCTTTTACTATAAACCTCGTATCGATCGGGAACTTTTGGAAAAATACAAAGACGGCCTTATTTGTAGCAGTGCCTGTATTGAAGGTGAAATCGCGTCACTGATCATCAACAATGACTACGATGCCGCCAAAAAAAAGGCCCTCTACTTTCAACAACTGTTTGGCCAAGATTTTTATCTTGAACTTCAAGACCATCCCGATCTAAAAAATCAGGAAGTAGCTAATGCCGGTATTGTTAAAATCAGCCGCGAACTTGGCATCCCCCTCATCGCTACCAATGATGCTCATTATCTTAAAAAAGATGATGCTTTCGCTCAAGATGTTCTTTTA
>Ga0265296_1000305_pt1 | contig 83604 bp, 97 predicted proteins | sample MunlanPumphouse1_FD_189073 | JGI IMG/M metagenome (GOLD analysis project Ga0265296, IMG submission 189073) | Groundwater microbial communities from a municipal landfill in Southern Ontario, Canada - Pumphouse #1 | ecosystem: Environmental > Aquatic > Deep subsurface > Groundwater | place...
CAAAATAAAAAGAGCAAAGAGTATTTTTCTGTGGTGTGGCGAGCTTGTCGAGCAGTGGCGGGGCTGGCTTCCTTATTGGGGGTTTTGCTCAAAAAAAGTTCGAACATCAATCAAAAAACACCGCCAATTTTCACTTTTTGTGAAATCGTAAGAAATAGCCTCGGCGCAAAGCGCCTCGGCATGGTATTTTTCCGCAATTTTGAAGGCATTTTTGAAATCCAAAACCAAAGTGCGGTCGGCAATGCGGAAGTTCGCCGTGCAAAGCACGGGCAAAATGAAATTTTGCAAACCAATCTTTTTTCTTTCGCCTTTGGCGAAAGGTTGAGCGTATTTTTCTTTGATTGCCCAAAAACTAATCTAAAAACAATATGGACAACATAAATTTACAAACCAAAAAGATTTTTCTCTATGCCCGTAAATCCACGGACGAGCCAGAGCGACAAGTGCTTTCCATTGAGGCGCAAATGTTTGAATTGCGAGAGATTGCTAAAAAGGAAGGTCTAAATATCGTCCGTGAATTTGTGGAAAGCAAAACCGCCAAAGAGCCAGGGCGTGAGATTTTTAACGAAATGATCGCGAGCATAGAGAAAAATGAAGCCGAGGGAATTTTAGCGTGGCACCCTGACCGCCTTGCTCGAAATAGTATAGACGGCGGAAGAATAATCTACTTGGTAGATACTGGAAAAATAACCACGCTAAAATTTCCTACTTTTTGGTTTGATCCGACACCACAAGGAAAATTTATGTTGTCCATAGCTTTTGGGCAATCAAAATATTATGTGGATAATCTTTCGGAAAATATAAAGAGGGGTATTCGCCAGAAATTGCGAAATGGAATATGGCCCGCTTGGGCGCCACTTGGCTATGTGAACGACAAAAGCGCCCGCTGTATCGCTGTGGACAAAGAAAAGGCAAAGTATATCAAGCGGGCTTTTGAAATGTACTCGACTGGCGAATACCCCCTCGCTCAAATCCGAAAAATTATCAATTCCATTGGCTTGGTTGGCAAGAAAGGCAAAATGCTTTCCGTCTCAAATTATCAATATATGCTGAAAAATAAAATATATTATGGAATGATTGAATATAACGGCGAATTGTATGACGGAAAGCACGAACCGATTATCACAAAGAAACTTTTTGATTCTGTTCAAGAAGTGATGGCGAACAAAAGCAAACCGAAATCGCCAAAATTGAAACCATACATTTTTAGAGGATTTTTCCGTTGCGGAGAATGTGGTTGTTTCATTACCACCGAAACCCAAAAAGGTCATAACTATTTACGATGCACCAAACGGAAAAATCCTTGTTCGCAAAGATATGCGAGAGAGGACGCCATCACTTCTCAAATAAAAGAAGAAATCAAAAAAGTTTCTTTGTCTTCCGCTTGGGCAAACGCCTCAATCAATTTTTTCGAAAACGAAAAAATTAAAATTGCCCAAGCGGAAAGCTCTTTCGCCCAAAAAGCGAGAAATGAGCTTGTAGAGATAGAAACAAAACTTGATCGCTTGCTTGATTTACAACTGGACGGCAATTTATCGCAAGCGGAATATACCGCTAAAAAGTACAAGCTCATTCTCGCTAAAAAAGATTTGGAAGAAAAAATCACTGCTTTTGGGCGGAAGAGCAATAATCGGTTCGAACTTGCCATTGCCTTTCTAAAAGACGCCAACCAAGCCGAAAAATACGCTCAACAAGAAAATCCCGAAAGGATTCGGGATTTTCTCAAAAAGATTGGTTCGAACTTCCGCATTGCCGACCGCACTTTGGTTTTGGATTTCAAAAATGCCTTCAAAATTGCGGAAAAATACCATGCCGAGGCGCTTTGCGCCGAGGCTATTTCTTACGATTTCACAAAAAGTGAAAATTGGCGGAGAGGGAGGGATTCGAACCCTCGAAGGGCTTTCACCCTTGCCGCTTTTCGAGAGCGGTACCTTCAACCACTCGAGCCACCTCTCCATTATTTTTTAATTTCTTCTATTTCTTTTTTTCTCAAAGGCCGCCACTGTTTCTCGGGCAAATCGCCTAATTCTAGAGTCCCGATGGAAACTCTGACTAAATCCTTGACTCTCAAGCCTAAAACGCCGAACATCCGCCTAATCTGCCTTTTTTTACCCTCGCCCAGGGTTATGGAAAATTTCTTGTCGCCTAAATATTTAGCTTCTTTGGCCATAACTAATCCGTCGCCTTCGCCGATATCAACCCCGGCCTTAAAACGCCTGATAATCGCTTCCGAATTTATAATAGAAGATTCCAGCTCCACTACATAATTCTTGTTATGCCTGAAACTCGGATGAGTAATTCTTTGCGCTAAATCGCCGTCATTAGTTAAGAGAATCAAACCTCGGCTGTCTTTATCCAATCGGCCGGCAACAAATAATCTTTCTTTCCGGCCAATAAGGCTAAATATATTTTTTTCGCCGGCAAACCGACGGGTAGTGCAAGTATAGCCGACCGGCTTATTCATCTTTATATAAATTTTCTCTTTTGGCAAGCCAACCCTTTCCCCGCCAATTTTCACCTCATCTTCCTCTCCGGCTCTCATGCCCGGTTCAGCTATTTTTCCGTTAACAAAAACCTTGCCTTGTTTTATTAGTTCTTCCGCCCTGCGCCTGGAGCAATAGCCGGACTCCGCTATATATTTTTGTAAAACTTCTTTCATAATTTATTGCTTTATTGCTTTCTTGTTTTCTAAATTTATTAAACTCATCATCGCCACCAGCGCCCAAAACATAACTGCCAAATCATTTTTAAAATACGGTACATCAACTAAGCCATGTGCTATTATCACGACCATAGCGCCAATTAATCCAATTATTAAATACTTATTCTTCTTCTCTCCCGAATTTTTAATTTTAAATTTTAAATTTTTAATGCCAATGTAAAAATATTTTACTATAACCCAGGCGAAAAGTAATACTCCGGCTAATCCTAATTCACTCCAAAAATTTAGGAAAATATTATGCGGATATAAATAAACTTCCAGGGGCTGCCAATTTTTTTGCCTGAATTCCGCGCTAGCCCTTATTCTATTGAGCCATTCCGGATCGCGGTAATCTTCTATGAAAACCCCTTCCTGGTGGTAGGGCGCGACTGCCGTTTTATAATTGGCTAAGCCAGCGCCGGAGATAATTCGCCCATCAAAAAGCATTTTCTTTGTTTCCTGCCATCCCACTCGCCTGATTTGATATGATTTGCTATATATCGTTTTATCCAAAGCATAATCGCGTAACGGCGCGTAAGCCGATACCCCAATTATGAAGATTAAAACTAAAGATATAATCGCCCACTTCATTTTTTTCCCGCCAGCTAAAAAAGCAAAAATAGCTAACCCGGCCGCCACTCCCAAAATAGCACCCTTTGATTTAGCGAAATAAACTACTAACACCGAAACCACGATTGTTAAACCGATAAAAAATTGTTTTAAAAATTGAAAATTAAAAATTAAAAGTTTATTCGAAATTCGAAATTCGAAATTCAAAATTTTTTGACTAGATTTTTTATAATCACTAATCTTATTGGACAACCATCCCAGCATTACCAGAATTAATGGTCCTAAATATAATCCCACTGCGTTCGGATACCCGAAAAAAGAAACTACCCGCCTTTGTCCCGCCGTAGCCCAGAATTCGTTAAAAATCCAGGCGCCGGTAAACTTCTGATAAATCGCCAAGGCCGAAACAGCCAAAGCGGAAATTGCCAACGGCCATAAAATTTTACTTAATCCTTTCCCGCCGGCAAATACATTTAAAATTAAAATAAATAGAAGCGCCGGTTCAAAAAAATAGGCTTTCCAGATTCCCAGAGCCGAATCGCTAAATCCGGCCACGGCCACAGCGATAAAAGAAATAATCAATAGCAAAACGATTTCCAGGCCGAAAGGATAAGCCGTTCTTTTATTTCGATTTTCCTGAAATTCACGCCAGCCGTACTTACCCCTGATAAAATTCTTAAATTCCGTCTGCCAGATAAACCAAACAAAAAAAGAAACCAAAATCATGGCTTCAAGTAAAGTAAAAGGAGTGCCCAGAATTTCAAACCTGATCAAATAAGAAGGCAAAGAGGCGAATATCAGCATCACCGCCCAGTCCAGCCTGATTTTAGCCAGAATGAAATAAAATATTAGATATAAAATAATTAAGAAATTCACAATTTTTGTTATGAGTTATGAGTTATGAGATAACCAGCATATATAACCCAATGGTTACGAGAGAAACCCCAATGATTTTCTGAAGCATCACTCCGCCTCCGAGTTCTTCTTTTAAAATATGGGGGTATTTAGCGGACAAAAATAAAACCAGAAGGATTAAAAATACATACTGGACTCCTTGAAGAGAATTAACTAAGGCCACGTTGCCTAAGCTTATTGCCCAGTTTATCATTATGAAAGCCAGGCCGGCCAAGAGTCTAATAAAAAAGAAAAAGGCCAAATTTTTTGGGGTCTTAACATCTCTCTGATATTCCACAACTCCCCGCCGCCAGTCAGGTATAAATAAAATGAGTAAAGCGCCGATAAAAGTCCCCAGCCGCGACCAGACAAAACTGCCGATGAAGGGCTGGCTCAGATAAATGTATTTTATTAAAACATAATAAACGGCAAAGAATAAAGCCGAAATAATGGAATTTAAAACTAGCCGCTGCGTCGGCCTATACCTAGCGTGGATCCCGCCTAAGATATCGCCAAAAACTTCCCGGAACCGAGTCCACATTTCTCTGGTCTTATAAAATCTCGTCCGCTTTACGGAAATCAATACGCCGCCATTAATTAGAACTAAAAAAGCCAGGAGTTGCCGTTCCGTTAAACTTTCCCCCAAAAATATAAAAGAAAGAAGAAAAGAAAAAATCGGCACCAAAGCTCCGACAATCGGGACCACCCTGGTCGCTTCGCTCTGGTGCAGGGCCTTGTACCAAAAAACCAAAGTAATTAAAAATAACAACCCGGCCAATAAATCAAGGCTCAGCTCCCGACCAGAGGGAAGCCACGGGTCAAAAAATAAGAGGACGAAATTAAAAATGCTCCAGATGCCGACTAAAAATGCGTAAATAATGGAAGAATGGATTTTCTTGGACAGCAAAAACTTATCGGCGATATACACGCCGGCATTAATAAAATATGAACTAATAGCAACGACTAACCACATAGAGTATAATTCCTAAATTATAATTTCTAATTTTCAATAAAATATAAAAATCCAAAGCTCAAATGTCAAATCAATGTCAAATGACAAAATCCAAAGATATTATTGATATTTTGATTTCGCCTGCCTGCCAGTAGGCAGGGATTTGATTTATCATTAGGATTTTAACATTTGGCATTTTATTAGAAATTAGGTGAATTGGGAATTAGAAATTTTTATTATATTATTTTTACAAATTCCGGCGTAAACTTTGGCGCTTGGCCGGGCTATCCGCTCAAATGTTTTCCTATCTACCTTATACAATCCGAATTTCGGGCCAAAGCCGTCCGCCCACTCAAAATTATCAAGCAGGGACCAATAAAAATAACCGCTTACATTTACTCTTTCGCTTATTGCTTGATGAACATATTTAAGGTGATCTATAATAAATTTTGACCTTTGATTGTCGTCTCTGTCAGCAATGCCGTTCTCCATGATAAATAGCGGCTTATTAAATTTTTTATAATTTTTTAGCACATAATAAATACCTTTTGGGTAAATTTCCCAGCCCATATCGGTTATTTTTTTATCAAAATTTCTCTTAAACGGCGGGTGCCAGACAAGACGGTCGTGGAAATAATAATCAACTCCGACATAATCAAATTTGCCTTTTAATTTTTTCAAAAATTTATCATTCCAGAAATGATTGGCGAGGTAAGCATAAATAACTTCAACCGGACACCACTTACGCGCTGGCTCAAAATAATTAGCCAGCATAGTTAAACCAACTTGAGCTTCGGGATATCTATCATGAATTATGCCATAGCTTATTTCATGCGCTTTAACTAAATTTTTAAATGTTTTATGGGCTTTAAAAAAGTTTTTTTGATTTGGCGGCCATTTACTAATAATATAACCATTAGCCACGTGCATCATCGGTTCATTGATAGTAACCCAATAATCAACTAAATCTCCTAATTCTTTCACTATCAGCTCACTGTAACGTAAAAAATGCTCAATTGTTTTTTTATTAGACCATCCTCCTGATTCGGCTAGCCAGGTCGGATTAGCCCAATGCCAAAGAGTTAAAACCACTTTTAGATTATTAGCCTTCAGATTCTCCAAAACTTTCCGGTAATGTTCAATTTCTTTCCTGTCCCATTTTCCCTCTTCCGGTTCAATCCTGGACCACTCTATGCCTAAGCGGTAAGCTCCGCAGTTTAAGCCTTTTGCCAGCTTCGCATCTTCTGCATACCTATTATATGAATCACAAGCTTGCCCACAGATAAAATCATCGGGGTTTTTACCTTCTTTTTCCAACTTCTTAATTCTTACTTCCGACTTCTCCCATCGGCTCCAGTCGTTGGCAATTCCACCTTCTATTTGGTAGGCGGAAGTGGACACGCCCCAAAGGAAATCTTTGGGAAATTTTAGAATTTTCTTATTATTTTCAATCATACCCATATTATATCATATAATAGTGCCGCCGCCGAATGCTATTTTCGCCCATAATCGCAGGCGAGCTAAAAATTATTTTTAACAAAAAACCGCAGATTCTGATCCGCGATTTTTCACTTTAAATCGTATATTTTTCTTTCCCTAGGCTCTAGCGACATATTCCCCCGTATCGGTATTCACTTTTATAATATCCCCTTCGTTGATAAACATCGGCGCGTTAATTTTGGCTCCAGTCTCCAATTCCACCTGTTTATTAACATTACCGGCGGAATTCCCCTTTACTCCGGGCGGAGCGCTCACTACCTTTAAGTCCATCTTAATCGGCAAATTTATAGCGACCGGCTTGTCGGAAAAATAAAGAGTATCAACGTCCGTACCTTCCTTCAAAAACCTCTGTTTCTCGCCTATTTGTTCTAAAGGCAGGGTAAATTGCTCATAAGTTCCGTTGTCCATAAAATAGGCCTCTTTATCATCCTTATACATAAAATTGGTTTTTTTCGTTTCCGTTGCCGCTTCGTCCGCTTTTTCATTGCCCTGAAAAGTTTTTTCTAAAATATTGCCGGTTATTAAATTCCTTAATTTTGTTTTTAAAACCGCGCCCCCCCGGCCCATCTTATGGTGGTCGGTCTTTATAACCACATACGGCTCATTATTTATCTTTATAATTTCGCCTATTTTTATTTCGCTAAGAGTCAACATAAATAAATATTATTTGTGGACAAAACCTAACAAAGCCATTATTCGGGAACGTTTTATGGCCGCCGCTAATTTTCTCTGGTGCCAAGAGCAAGTGCCGGTCCTTTTCTTGGGTAAAATTTTCATGTGGAAATTAACGAAACGGCGCAAAGTTCTGGTGTCTTTGTAGTCAATTTCGTCGGCATTGTTAACGCAGAAATGGCATTCTTTGATTTTCTTTATTGGATTTTCGTTATTCATATCTAAAAATAAGAAATAAAATAAATTTCTTAAACTTATATTTTATTTTTCTTTTTTGTCTTAGAACGGTATATTTTCCACCTCGATTTCCTCCTCGTCGGGATTGCTCCCCCCTCCGACCGGCTGCTCTAAATCAATAATCGGCTCGTTCGGATAAGCCGGCTGCTCTTCCGACATAGGCGGCCTTACTGGAGCGGCTTTAGCGCCGTAACCGGCTCCGCCCCCGACTCTGTCCAGCATAATCATATTCTCGGCGATAATTTCTGTCCGGTACCGCTTAACCCCGTCCTGGCCAAGCCAATCGCGGGTCTGCAGTCTGCCTTCGATAAAAACTTTTGCGCCCTTATGAAGATACTGGCCGCAAATTTCCGCCAGCCGGCGCCAGGCAACGATGTTATGAAATTCAACTTTCTCTTGTTTCTGGCCCGATTGATTCACCCAGACAAAATTAGTAGCAATGGAAAAAGTGGCGACAGTCTGACCAGAGGGCGTATTTTTTACCTCTGGATCACGGGTTAAATTCCCGATAATCATGGCTTTGTTTAAATTCATACCCTCGTTTTATATCTGCGGTTATCGCTTAAATAGCCGCAAATATATTAATATTTAAAAGACAAAAACTAAACTTTAATCTAAAGAAGATCTTTAGTGTTCAAAATATCATCTAATTTCTCATCCAAATCTTTTAAATCCAGCTTCTTTTCTTTACCCTGAGCCTGCTTCAACGTTTCCTTGGCTTCGGCCTTTTGCTCTTTGGCCATATTTTTAACCGCAATTTTTTCCGATATCTTTTTCTCTTTTTCTAACTGCTCAGCGGTTTTTACTTTCTTTCTGACAATCTGAAAACGGATAACGTCATTCGACATCCGCAAAATTTTATTAATTTTTGCCAGCTTTTCCCCGTCCAAATCAAACTCAAACAAGCTGTAATAGCCGTAGATATTCTGCTTTATCGGATAAGCCAATTGTTTCTTTCCCCAAAACTCGGAAAAAGTGATATTTCCACCCTCTCCCGTAATTATTTCTTTTACCTTAGCAGTGACTGAATTGGCTTCCCCTTCGGTAAACTTGTTGGGGATAATGAAAAGAAGCTCATAATGATTTTGGCCTGAAAATTTGGTTTTTGACATACTGTTCCTAACTATTAAAATTATTAGTTATAATAAACAAAACCCCCGGTATTCTAATAATAGCTTGAGGGTTTTAGAATACCTTTCCCTCCTGGTAAAAGGGGGGATTATCTAGAATCACTAGAATATTGGGAAGGCTAGTTAATTGTGTTTCTACCTTATCATAGGTTAAAAAAAATTGCAAGACCCATATTGTCATTCCGGCCTCCGAGCCGGAATCCGGGGTTAACCCGTAGGGATTTTGGGTTACTGAAATAGTAGCAAAATAAAATGTTCGTGCCACAATTAATAATTAGCGCCAAACGAAACGATTTTTTTAAATTTCTACCCCACTTTAGTGGGATTTTATGGATAACAAAAAGGCTCAAATCGATTATTCCGATTGAGCCTTCTCTTTCTTGTTGCAAAGATCGTTTATCTTAGAAGCGTCATCTTATTAACGCTCACGAAATTTCCTGCCATGATTCGGCAGAGATAGGTTCCTGATGAAACCGCTTTTCCGGCCTCGTCTTTCCCGTCCCAGACAACCGAATGAACTCCGGCTGTCAGTCGTTCGCCGTTAATCAGTGTCCGGACTTTTTGTCCGGCGAGATTGTAAACGGCGAGCGTCGCCAGACTTTCACGGCCGACCGAGAATTCGATGGTCGTGGTCGGGTTGAAGGGATTGGGGAAGTTTCCGCGAATGTTAATGGGGTAGGGAAGATTGTTTTCCTCCTCGTCCACATTCATCGGATAATCCGCTCTATCATTAAAACTGGAAACACCCCGATCCGTCAGAAACCATTTCACATTATTTTTGTCAACGAAAATTTGTTTAACATCGTTGCCCACAAGACCGTCTTCGGTTGTATAAATTTCCCAGGTTTTGCCATCAAAACTTGAGACGCCGGTTTTTGTCCCGAACCATACGATGTTATTCTGATCTACAACTATTGACCTTACATTAGCGCCTGCCAAACCATGCCAATGTAAAGGATCCCCAGGCTGGCTATCGCCAAATTGCATGGCGATCGGCCCCATCCACGTAATATTATCAAAAACTGCGACACCACTTTCTGCTGTGCCAAACCATTTTTTATTGTTGGCGTCCGCAGCAATTGACGTTACGCCATTAGAGTAGAGACCTTCTCGGTGGTGTCTTTTCCAGTTAACACCATCGAAACTGAAAATACCATTGTTGTAGATTAAGGTGCACCAAACAACACCATCAGCGTCTACAGTTATCCCCGTAACGCTGTTGCCATCATACGCCCGGTCTTGGTTCTCGGGAATATAAGTTTTCCATGCGGCACCATTGAAGCTTGAGATGCCGCCTCCTGTTCCGAACCATTTGACGTTGTCCTTGTCAATAATGATCTGATGAATATCATTATGGACCAAACCGTTTTCAGTAGTGTATTTCTTCCAGGTTTTGCCATCATAACTGAAAACGCCTTTGCTATCCGTGCCAAACCATTTGACATTATCCCTGTCGATGGCTATGGCCGTAAAAGCGACACCATCACTATACGACATTGTCTTGCTTGCATCTTTCGGATTGAACCCTAACACGCCGTGGTCCATTCCGAGCCAAATAACATTGTTAGCATCGACAGCCACGGAGTTGACCTGATGGTCTTCTCCGGCAAACAGAGTTTCCCAAACACCCTCGGCAGAAACCGGGAGGACGGGAACGAATGCGACGAGGATGAACAAAACAGCTAACATAAAAGTATTACGGTTAAACATCGGCTGCCTCTTTCTTTTTAAATTTGAACGCGTTTTAGAGGAATTTCTATCAATTCCCCTTGTTTTTACATCTATCTTGGGTTTCTTTATAATTTTACTTTATTTTAAGGTATTTATTGAATTTTTAAGGTACGGCTTAGATTAATAAACACTATACCATAATTAATATCTAGTGTCAACCACCAACCAAAAATTGCCAAAACCCCTTGCCTTAAACTTGCCGAAGGGCCCACCTTTTGCTAAAGTTAAATCATAAAATAACCATATTCGCATAATTCGCAATTCGCGGCATTCGCATTAATTTGTCCCGCCACCTTATTATTGTGGGCGGGATCCCGCCATGGCGGTGATAGATTAGCATTATTTTATATGAAATACTTCTTCATCCTAGGCAACAATCCAACCCTATCTATAGCCGAAATTTCGGCTGTTTTTAGCCTGGGCGATAATCCAAAAGCAGAAATCCTTGGCCAGGAGGTTTTTTTATTAGAAACTGAAAATAATTTTAATCCGGCCGAATTAATTAAAAAACTGGGCGGAATAATTAAAATTGGCTCGATCTCCAATGAATTTAATTTTGATAACCAAAAAATAATAGCCGAAGCGGAAAAATTAATTGATACAAATTATCAGGGAAAAATAAAATTTGGGATTTCTCATTATGGCAATAAACAACTGAATCTTAAAGTTATCGGCATGGAAATAAAAAAATGCTTGAAAGAAAAAGGCATTAGCGTCCGCTGGGTGGTAGGCCGAGATAAAGTTTTATCAAGCGTCGTGGTTGAACAAAATAAATTAATCTCACAGGGCGCGGAGATAATTTTAATTCAAAAAGATAACCACGTTTTAATCGGCAAAACTTTAGCGGTCCAGCCGTTTAAAGAACTATCTTTCCGCGATTATGGCCGACCGGGCCGGGATGATTATTCCGGCATGCTCCCGCCGAAGCTGGCACAGATTATGATAAATTTAGCCCTACCCCACCCCTCCGGCTCCTCTCTCCTAATTAGGAGAGAGGACGGGGGTGAGGTCATCCTTGACCCCTTCTGCGGCTCTGGCACGATTTTAACTGAAAGCCTGTTGATGGGCTATAAAAATTTAATCGGTTCTGATATTTCCCCGAAAGCAATTGAAGATACGAAAAAAAATGTTAAATGGATAATTGAAAATTGGAAATTGAAAATTGGAAATTTAAAATTTTATCAGCAAGATGCGCAAAAAATATCTCAGGAGATTAAATCTAACTCAATAGATTATATAATTACTGAACCCTACCTTGGCCCGCAAAGAGGGAAAATTGACATAAAAAAAATTGTCCAAGAACTAGAACAATTATATACCAAGTCATTGTCAGAATTCAGTAAAATTTTAAAACCGGATGGATGGATAGTTATGATCTGGCCGGTCTTTCGCATAACGCATAACGTAGAACGCATAACGCCAAACATTATTGGCTTTCAAATAATCAACCCCATTCCGGAAAATTTACGGCAAGACAAGAGAATAAAATTAACCGACAGAAACACGATTATTTACGGACGTGAACAACAAAAAGTCTGGCGGGAAATCGTGATATTAGAAAAATAATTTAAATTAAAAAAGCTGGATTTCTCCAGCTTTTTTGGTAAGAACGGGCCGAGGATATCGGCCGTGTTTTTTATTATAAATTCTACTTCCTCAACTACGTTTGCGAAGACTGCCTTTAGAAAATTAACTATTACCTCGCCGTCCCAACCCATAGTCTTAAAGAAAGAAACAATGAACGATCCGGCCGCGACCACAACCCCTAGCATCATTAAATTAAATGCGAGAAACGCAACCGTGGCAATAACGAACTTTCCGACTGACGCGCCCAGCCAAACAGCCAAACCGATAGCGGCCGCTCCTAACCCAGCCGTAAAAAGAGAACTAAGGGATATCTCGGCGGCCTTGTTTGCGCCATCAAGAATTTTGTAGGTAAAACTCCGCCCGTCATTGTACAAAAAATTCAAGGCCGGACTAATTCCGTCTCGAACAAAGGAGATGCGCACGCTCCGGCCGGATTCAATGTCTCTCGCATTTACGAACTGCTCGCCATTTTTATTCTGGAAAGACAAAGCAAGAAAAATTTTCTTTCCCGAATCCGACACGAATTCAATGATTTTTTCCTTGCCGGGATTATCGGCAAGATACTCAATCGTTGGCCATTGCGCTTTCGCAACACTGGCGATTTGCACATCACTCCCAGAAAGGATTATATCGCTTTTCGCTTCTCTCTTTCCGTCTGGGGAAAGTATGCAACTAGAGACCAAAAGATTTAAAATTGCGCCCACCAAAAAAACACGCGCAATCTTACTCAAAGCGATTTCAAAGAACATCACATTCCTCCTTGTAAAAATGAACGGCAATTATCGTTTCTTCTGCGTAAGTCAGCCAAAGTCCGTATTATTTGGTATTTTATTTATTGACTAAAAAATTGCAAATATCTCCATCCCGGACAATATAATCTTTGCCTTCCGTCCTGATAAAGCCTTTCTCCCGCGCTTTTTGCTCCCCGCCGGCTTCAATAAACTTCTGCCAATTCATTACCTCGGCCCGGACAAAACCTTTAGTAAAATCCGTATGAATAACACCGGCGGCCTCTGGCGCTTTAACGCCCTCTTTAATAGTCCAGGCCCTGGTTTCATCCGCCCCGGTGGTAAAAAATGTTATTAAATTAAGTAATTTATAAGAAGCTTTTATAAGTTTAGCCAGTCCGCTTTCAGAAAGGCCTAGCTCTTTAATGTATTCTCCTTGTTCTTCCTCGGGCAAATTTGAAATCTCTTCTTCTAATTTAGCGTTTAAAGCAATAATTTCTCCGTCTTCAACTTTCAATTTGTCTTTTTGATCATCACTATTTAAAACATAAATAATCGGCTTAACCGTCAAAAGATTTAAAGATTTAACTATCCATTTTTCCTCATCAGTTAAGATAAGCTGGCGGGCCGGTTTCCCGGCGGCTAATATTTCTTTTAGGCGGGAAAGCAGACCGGCTAATTTAGCTAGCTCTTTATCTCCGCTCTTAGCTTCCTTGGAAACTTTAGCCAGTCTTTTTTCAACTGTAGCCAGGTCAGCCAGAATTAATTCAAGGCTGATAGTTTCCCGGTCATCTGCCGGGTCAATTTTGCCGCCGACGTGGATAACGTTCTCGTCAGTAAAACCCCTGATCACTTCGCAGATGGCGTCGCACTCGCGGATATGAGATAAAAACTGGTTGCCCAGGCCTTCGCCGGTGCTGGCTCCTTTTACCAGACCGGCGATATCCACAAATTCCACAACTGTTGGAATAATTTTTTTTGGCTTGGAAATAACCGCAATTTTTTCCAGCCGCTCATCAGGAACCTTAACCACGCCGACATTAGGATCAATCGTGCAAAAAGGATAATTAGAAGCCTCGGCCTTATTTTTTGTTAAAGCATTAAACAAAGTTGATTTTCCAACATTGGGCAGGCCGACGATGCCAATTGATAATGACATAAAATTAAATTAAAACAGATAATTGTATCTTAAGATTTAACCCAAATAAAGTCAACCACGCTTAAAAATGAGATTTCTAACGTGGCCAAATAAAAAGGGGCCCAGACGGGCCCCTTCTTTTATATAAAATAAATGAATTTATAGGCCGATGCTGAGCCCCAGCCCCAAAGGTTTATTCCTTAATCCATCTAAAAAGATAGACAAGAAAATCCCTTCCTTCGAGGATAAAGCTTTTTTGCTGACTTGGAAAAAGCAACTTTTTACCGATTTGCGGTAGGACCCAACTAATTTTTGCAAATTATCAGATTCCACCTCTTTTTTGTTTTTGTTTTTTAGTTTGCTACGTCAGCTTTAGCAAAAATAAATCAGTAAAAAGCAAAGAAATTTCTCAAAAAACCAATTTTTGGGGAAATCTCTTTAAAAATATTGATTTTCAAAGAATGTCCAATAATTGTCCTATTATTATAATACCATATAAAAACCAAAGGGTCAATTATCAGCTACTTCCAAAAAATTTAGCTAAAGTAAGCTAACATTAGTCAAAATTGTTTTTCTTATTATTTTTTAAATTTTAGTTGTCCACACTTAAGTCTACTAATTTGTAGACTTAAGTCCTATACTTATCCACATAGATAACAAGTTATCCACAACTTCACTCATACTTAAGTCCACTAAAATGTGGACTTAAGTGTTTTTAATCACATTTTCTCTATCAAAAGAACAAAAGATAAAAATATTTAAGTCCACTATAAACTGGACTTTAAAAAAAGAGGCCTGAGCGGGAATCGAACCCGCGATTGAAGTTTTGCAGACTCCTGCCTTACCACTTGGCTATCAGGCCGTGGATATTTATTTTATATTATAAATATATCAGAACTTCCTTTAAAAAACAAGGATAAACCCCTCCCATTTTTAAAAAAATAAAAAACCCTCTTGCAAGGGCTACTGACTGTCTAAATTCGCATGTGCCGCATTTGTAGCGCGGCTTTTTCCCGACCGCGTGTCGCTAAAGCTTTAGCGGTGGCGCAAGGGAAAAATAACTTAAATTCAATCTAAAATCTCAATTTTTGCTAACTTTACGCCAAATGCTCGAGCATCCTGTTTTTCAACCATCCAAACATCAACTCGATCAGAAAAACGGGTGTTCATCCTATCCCGCACTATGAAGACCTTGTCCCCGAATAATTCCGGGATCCTCACCTTAGTCCCGAATTTTAAGAAATTAGCAGCAATCGTGTCTTCTTCCCCATGTTCGCAGACATTAAAACCATTAGCGGTAATACAGGGAGAATCATCACATTGCCCGACTTCCGAATTGTAAGCCGTAATGACCCGGTTTACCACCTTCTTAGCCGCCCACACGTTATTTTCCGGCAAATGGTTAACAACAACCAACCCTGGCTCATTTATCTCTTCCAGAGCAATTTCTTGAAGCATTTCCTGTGTTTGTGCCTCTTCTGCCGCTTCTAAGGCCAGCGCCGGCATAGGAAAAAGAAAGAAATCAAACAAAAATACTAAAATTAGCAAAAAAATTAACTTTTTTGCCATTTTTAAGGATATAAATTTTGCCCGATTTTGCTTTAAGGCTTCCATTTGTATATAAAAATCCCTACCTTTCCATATAGTATGAAAAAATGTAGGGATTTTCTTATCTATGTTATTATCTTATCACAGGCAATGAAAAAAGTCAACCAAATTTTTAGAATTTTCACTAAGATTAAACAAAAATAGCTTATTTCTCTTTTGATTTCCTGCTTTGCTCAAAAAATAGCTTTAATTTCCTAAAATTCAAGATATTGACAAAAATTTTCGTTTATAGTATGATACTATAATGTTCTTTGAGAAATATGGCATTTTACTATATTCTTTACCAATAAAACAACTCGTTTCCTCTTAGAAGGAGGGTTTGAAATGAAAAGGATCGCGACAATGATTTCGGTGCCGATCATGGTTTTATTAATGGTCGGCTGCGCCAGTATGCGGAGCGCAACTGTGTCAACAAGCGGAAGCAGCATAAGCTTCAAAGAAAAAAATTTCAGCTTGTTGAGCCCGTCGATTAACCCATACGAGATGGCCGAACTGATTGACGCCCAGGCCAGGGCAGAATACATGAAAAACCTGGTCAACAAAACCGGGAGCGGAAAAAAGCTCGGCAACTATTTGATAGCAATCATCAATAATGACCCGAGCCAGGAAGCCTATTTCTTTAATCCCGAAATCCCGGGATCGAGAATAACCCTTAAACCCAACGGCGGATTTTTTTTCTTGTCGGTCCAAACCATACCGGCGGAAATAGCCCTCTACAGGAAAAATGGGGGAAACGCCGAAATATTTTACAAGTTGTATCCGCTTGACGATATGAGTGTGGGGCGATACAACGACAGCGTTGGATACAAAAAAAGCGTAATGGGGGTCGAAGTCGACCAAAGGTACATTATTAATAAGATCTATTAACGAGAACAAACGAAAAGGATGCCCGCACCGGACATCCTTTTTTCATTTTTATTATATTTTCGCTATTCTAACCTTTAGACACATCAGCCCCGCCAACCCAATTCATACTGTTAAACACGAAATAAGTAATGGCATAAGCTGAAACTGTAATAATTAAGCCGATTACCGCCCGCCAGATTGTTTCTTTCGCTTCCGTCATTTTTTCTTCATTGCCGGACGCGGTCATCCATTTATACCCGGCCGTAATCATCAAAACTAAAAAAATAACGCCCAACAATCCTAAAAAAGCCTGGATTACCACGGCCAAAATTCCCGCAAAAGATGATCCGGTGGCGGCGGCAAAACCGGATTTACCCCTAAAAGCTTCCGCCTGCTCGCTACCTGCCGGGCCAAACCCTTGGGCTAAAGCCAAATCAGCGATTCTAAAATTTAAGACAGACAACACTAAAAATGCTAAAAAATAGTTTACCCCGTTAGCCCCGCTTAGAAATTTATTTCTAACGGGGTTAATAGGGTTTGTTTTTTTATAAAAATTCATAGAAAATTATATAAGTAATTATAACATCTGACCTCTACTCAAGATCAAGAATATCCTGACAATCACCTCCCCGCAGTTCTTTGCCCTCGCCGCAGGGCCCTGGCTCAACTGGTACTACTCCACTACCCGACGGAGTTAAAGTCTGCCTGGTTATCCGGTCAAAGATAAAGAAACTAATGGCATAAGACGCAACAACAATAATTAAGCCAATAACCGCAGCCTTAATTATATCCTTGGCCCTAGTGACTTCCTCTTCACTGCCCCGCGCCATCATCCATATATAACCGCCGTAAAGCATTAAGGCTATAAAAATAACGCCTAAAACGCTTAAGAAAGCGCTTACCGCTGTGCCGGCAATGGCTGAAACCGTAGTTTGGTTAACATTAGTTGAATAACCGCTGGCAGTTCCCAATCCTTCAAGCCCGCTTTTTATTGTCGGGCCCTTATAACCTTCTGCCCCGAAAACAAAATAAGGAAAAATTAAAATCAGGACCAACAAAATTAAAATGGATATTTGCTTTATTATTTTTAACATATATATATTAATTAAAACCGGTAACAGCTGACTGAAAATAATTTTTAGCCAGCATATATAAGACAAAATAAGTAACGGCGTAAGCGGCAATAATAATAATTAAACCTATAACCGCGCTTGTTATCAGATCTTTAGCTTTAGTGACCTGCTCCTGATTGCCCCGGGCATTCATCCAGAGATAACCGCCGTAAAGGGTTAAGAGTACGAAAATAACTCCCAGAACAGAAAGAAAGACCCCTATAATCCCGCCGGCAACCGTGGCTATGCTTATTTCTCCGCTTTGCACTTTTGCTGTTTCGTATTTAGCCGATTTAGCCGTTTCTTCCAATAAAGAACCGACCGAAGCCGGCTGTTCGCTCCCGGCTTGAACCGCGTTCATGGCGAATGAGCTTATTAAAACAGCTAAAATGGTAAAAATAATTTTTTTTAAAAATGTCTTATAAACCATATAATTTGAAACTCCCTCAAGCTAATACTCGGGGAATCTTTAACTTCGTTTCGTCGGAGTTGAAATCCGCCGAAGCGAAAAAGCTATTTATCCCTCAATCTAACTATTGGAAAATTTCGCGAAGGCGGATAAATTAGATCGTATAGCCTTCCAGGCCGGCAAAAGTTTTAACGAAGAAATAAGCCAGGAAGTATAAAACGGAAAAAATTACGATGCCAATAACCGCGTTTCTAATTCTCTTTTTTGACAGCTGGATTTTTTCGATGTTGCCGGCGGCCGTCATCCATTCATAACCGGCTATCACTATCCTCACTATAAACATAAAACCGAGGAAAGGAGCGATAAAAAGAACTCCGCCGATATATTTAGCGATTGTCGCCGCCGCGCCCCCTTCCGCCAATTTAGTATCATAAACGCCCGTCTCCGAAACCCCTTTGTCTAAATTTTTTCCCCAATCGCCGATCTTAGGCTCTTCGGCCTGCGCCCAGCTTATATTTAACGCGAAAGCGAAAAAAAGGAAAAAAATAAGAAACCAAACCGTTATTTTTGCCGCGTCTGCCTTGCCCATATCTTAAATCTTAAAAATATTAAACCCAACGCCGAATCCTCCGCTGGCTATGCTTAAAACAACATAAGCGAATATATAAGCGGCGAAAACTATTAAAACGCCGATCGCGCCGTTTTTTATTTTATCCTTTCCCTTTTTCACTTCTTCATCATTGCCGCCGGCGCCGACAATATCAAGCGCTCCCATCCAGATTAAAACCATAAAAACAACGCCGGTAAAAGCCATAACGGCTCCGATAATTTTTCCGATTAAAGAGGCAATCTCGGTTTTGGCTGTTGTACCCTCAGTTCCAGCTCCATAACCTATGCCTTTGCCGGTATTTTCCAAACCGCCCAAAGGTGATTTTTCGGCACTTACCGCTCCCGCGGCCAAGAGGAAAGAAAAAACAAAAAAAGATAATATGGCCAGACTTATTAGTTTTTTGCTGTATAAAAAAACCATTTCTCTATTTAGACCCGCTACTTAATAATCTTTCGTCGCGAAATGAAGAAATTTAGAGCGAAAAATTTAAAAAGCGACGATGTTTATATGCTTATATAAGCGGAGGAGCTTTTTTAATTTTGCAGCCGAAATTTCAAATTGCAGCAGAAAAAATTATTAAGCAGCGGGTCTACTATAAAACTTTGTTTAAAATCGTTTCGCCAAGGAACCTGGTGATTAAATAAGCAGTGGCTACTATAATTAAGCCGATAGAAGCTTGGGTGATTATACTGATGGCCTTGCCGACCTGCTCTTCATTGCCCCGGGCCGTCATCCAGAGATAGCCGCCGTAAATAACTAAAACAAAAAATAAAATACCGATAAAAGACAGGCCGACGCCGATAATCCCGCCGATAAGACTGGGGACATCGGTTTGGCTTGGGACTTTGCCAAATCCCTCCTTAGCCGTATCTTCCAGCCCCTTTGACGCCTTTTCTAAGCCCGTGGCATTATCAGCCGCTTGGACCAGACAGATTTGCCCGGCAAAAACCGTGAAAGATAAAACCGCGACAAAAATTATAATGAAAATTTTCCTCATATCCAAAAAATTTAATTTCTTATTTTCCCCTTAACTTTCCACTTGCTCCGGACACAACAAATATTATGTCCAGAGGAGTGGATCCCCGCCAAAGGCGGGGAAACCACCTATTCTTAAAACCGGTTTTAAGAATTTATGCTGCTCCTGCGCCAGTTTTCGTGTATAACGTGTCAATGACAAACTTGGCGATTCCCCAGGCAGCTAGAACAATAATTAAGCCGATTATGCCGGCTGTTATTAATTTTTTGGATTCTTCCACTTTTTCTTCGTTGCCTCCGGCTGTCATCCATTTAAATCCGCCCAAGAGGATTATAACTACGGCGATAATACCCAAAAATCCCAAGGCGACGTTAATAACACTAGCCGCTATTTCTCTCGGATCCTTGTCTCCCAAACCTATTTCACCTTGTACAGCATCTTCCGTGCCTCCCCAAAGCAACGTATCTGCTTCTCCCGCCGCCTGCGCGACAGGCAGAGCTAAAACAAATGCCGGGGCCATAATTAGCATAATCATGGCCGCTACGAATAGATTTTTATAAAGCTTTTCTCTCATATTTCACCTCCCCTCTAAATCCTGGCCAATATTTAAAATATCACCAAGAGTTATTTGTTTTAATAATAAATATTTATAAACATCCTTTAACCTCGGAAATCGCCATTTTATAAGAATTCAAAGCCTCCTGATAAAGAATTTTAAATTCCGAATATTTCTGTTTTGTTGAATCTAAATTAAACGGGCTGAGGCTGATACTATCTAATTTTGCTACGGCGGCCGCAATCTTACCCTCTGAAGCGGTTATACTTGCGGAAGCCGCGGTGCAAGTCATGGTTGTCGCAACGTTTTTTATATTATTAAGATTAGCATTTAAACTATTTAACGATTTAGACCCGTTATAAAGATAGCTAAAAACTTTATGCCCGGAATAACCATTTATTTGTTTATAGATTGCCTGCGAATCATTGGTTAAAACAACAATCTTTTTGCCGAGCGGATCAGAGCCATCCCGTAATTCTTCCATTATTTTATCTTTTATGGCGCCCGCTTTTGTCTTTAAGGTAGCAGAAAAGAAACCGTCAATTCCTGTTTTATAATCTTCTGTTTTGGCAATAATAGAATTAATATTGCTCAATCCCTTTAATATCACAGCCACTTGTTTATATCTGCCGTCTTTTTTTAAAGAACTATTGTCATTAGAAACCGTGGCATAGTCGTTCCAAGGCTTCCCCCCTATATATCCGTTATACAAAACTACGGAACCGTCTATTATTGTATTATAACCCGCCATTATAGTAGCCGCCGCGAAAACCTTGCTTAGATATTTTTTATTTGTATTGTTGGAATATTCCTTAAATTTAATAAGCTTCCCATTAACATTATTCACGTAATACAAAGATTCATAAACCAGTTTAGTAAGTTTATACTGGTCGTCCTTTTCTAAACTGCCGTATAAACTCTTTATAACCGTTAAATTATTAGTGGCATTAGTAATATTTGCCGTTGATAGCTTGCTGGACAAAATCTTTTTCTCAAAATTATCTCTATAATAGCTTATGGCCTTGTCTATATGCTTACCGCTGCCATTAAATTCGGCCTTTGCCGCCGCGGGAATTAAAAGGTCAGAAAAACCTCCTGCCTTAGTTCTATAACTTTCAAATTTTTCGTAATAACCATTGCACTTTGTGTAAATTTTAAGCTTATATTTTAATAATTCAACCTGAGTTTTCTGGATAGAGTCTAGAGCGGCTATTTTATTAGTAATAACTGCCGGATCTGTTCCTGACTGGACAGAAGTCAGTTCTGCCGCTAATGGCGTCAAAATCGGAGTAACCTCGTTATTAAAATCAGTGAGCGTCGCCGTCTCTAATTTTTTATTCTTCGCTATGTAATCCTTATATCCGTTTAAAGTTTTCTGTATTTGCAAATTTTTATTTTTATAGCTATCTTTTAAATTCGCAATATCTTGCACTTCGGGGGTCGTAACATTGCTACTGACAAAACCCGAGCATCCTACATCATACCCCAGTTCGGTATCACTATTTATCTTATTGCCGTTGCACGCCTGGATTTTAATACTATATGAAGTATTAGAAACAAGGCTTCCAAGTGTAGTTGTATATGTCCCTTGGGCAATTTCCCTATAAGTATAAGTGCTGGTCGCTGTCGCTTTATAGCCAACCTGATATAAAGTTGCCCCGGTAATGGAGTCCCAATTTAAAGTGATAGAATCTGAAGTTTTTAAAGAAGTTACCTTCGGCTTAGCCGGATTAGTCGAACAATTAATTTCAGCAAAACCAGAACACTCGCTCGCGCCGTTACAAGCCTGGACCCTGATATTATATTCTCGGCCGGATTCTAGGCCACCTATGCTAGCCGAGGTTTCAGTTGCGCTTTTCAGGGTTCCAGCGCTTCCAATCTTATACTTGTAAGACGAAGTGTCAATAACTGCGGTCCAGGTCGCTTTTATAGAGCTTAGAGTGGCCGCGGCATTATCGCACGCGAGGCCAGTCGGTAGGCCGGGAGCCGCCGCTTCCGCCACCAGGAGGGGAGAAGCGAAGAAAAAAAACCCGGCAATAAATAAAAATTTCAAAAAATTCATATTTTTATTTTAAATATCTATTAGAATCCCGCTTATTATGAATTAGAGGGCGTCAATACCGCTATCGTCAATATCTTTATCTTCTTCCAGATTAACATCACTGTCGTCAATTCCCGAATCGTCAATCACCGCGTCTTCCTCTACGGCATTCGCATTCATCTTGTTAGAATTTTTCTCCAAGTCGTCTAAATATTTTTTAAGATCTTCCTTACTTTTAGGAACCTCCTTTATTGCTCCGGTCTCCCCCGCTCCGGTATCGGATTGTAAATAGCCTCTTTGCACGGGCTGGTCTTCCTGACTAGTGTCTTCCGGCGAAATAACCGTATCGGCTGGCTGATTTTTACCGCAACCGGCCAAACCAAAAACTAAAAAAGGCAAGAGGAAAAATAATAAAAGAAGTTTTTTGTTGGACATATATTTTTGAATTATTAGACTATTAACCTTATATATTTGCTATATACACCATATTTGATAAACCATAGAGGTTATCAACATTTCTTATATTTTACCATATCTAAGAAATAAAACAAAATAACCCCGCCCCCTGAGAGGGGCGGGGTTAAAAGAAGGGGCCTGTCACTGCCTACTGAAATTATCCTGTCTTTATGCCCTGCAGTAAAAAGGCACGACATTTTAATATATAAAATAAGTTTTAGCTAATAAGTTATCTCCTATATTTTTGAGTTAGAATAATTTATTTTCTCCAGAATTACCAGAAGAATCATCTTTTTTCTCTGCCGAAGGCGGATTTTCCGGGCTTTCTTTATTTACCCGCTGCTCCTTGACCAACTCCCTGTTCACCCAGAATATCCAGCCGATTACAGCCAATATAAATATAATAAATATTATCAGATTCATGCCCAATCCCCCTTGTCCCTGATTACTTTCATTAATCAGGCCGGGAGAGCTCTTTCCTTTTTTCGTTATCTGGCCATTCACCTCCGCCGTCTCTTTTTTAGAAACACTTTCCTTATTCTCTATGTCCCCGCTCGGAGAAATAGAGAGTGGAGATTCTTGCCCGCTTTCAGAAACCGGCTCCTCAATTTTGCCTACCAACCCATCCTTTTCTTCCCGGGCTCCCTCGCTAATAACCGGCTGGCGCACAGAAAAATAAACAATATTTGACCGCTTGCTTTCCTTGCCGCGGCTATCAGTGGCCGTTGTATAAACGGAATGGCTTCCTCTGGCCAAACTTAAAGATTTAAAAGCAAAATTAGCCGTGCCGGAAAGATGATTGGCTACCTCGAATTGTCCGGTTAGTTTATTATCAATAAAAACTTTTACGGAAGAATTGTTTTTGGACAAACCAACGATAAAAGGTTGATTATATTGGGTCTGGCTGTTTACTACGGGGGAAAACAAAGTCGGAGCCGGCATCGGTTTTTGAACTAAAAACTCTAAAATATTAGAAATTCCGCTTTTTTTGCCTAAATCGTCTTCAGCTACGGCCCAAATTTTATGCGATCCTATTTCTAAATTCAGGAATGGCTTATAGGCGAAATTGGCTGTGCCTGATTCGTGGGATAAAATTTCCGTCCGCCCGTTATAAACGCCGTCAATATAAATATAGACAAAACTCCAATTACTAACTAAGCCGGTTATATAGGGCTTGGGCTCCCCAATTATCTTTCCGGACGCCGGGCTCACTAAAGTCGGGGCGGCCAGGGGAGGAATTATATATTTCATCTCCACCGGCGGGGATAAAACCAAAGAGGTTTTATCTCGAGCAATGAGCTTTACTTCATTCCCGCCGGCCAAAGCCGTTGAATGCTCATAATAAAAGCTATCGCTAGCCGTCCCCTCGCTTTTTACCTTGGCAAAATCGGTATAAATCCCGTCAATATAAACTAAAACTTCGGTGTTAGCCGGAGTTAATCCTTTTATAAAAAGCTGGCGGGAAAATTCTTGGCCCTTTTTATCCCCTAATTGGACAATAGTCGGAGAATCAACCTGCCCAGCCAGAGCCTCGCCAGCAGAAAAGAGAATTAGAAGAGTAAAAAAAATAAAGGGGGCGGCTTTCTTTAATAAAATCATAAAATTATCTTCCTCCTTAATTTCTTTACTTTATTTTTCATTCTCTCAAACAATAATTATTCCTTTTTAATCATTAAATTATTTAATCTTCTTATTTTTAATCATTGGTTAATTAGGGCTAATGGGGTGCAGATCAGCGAGGCCGATTTGACCTTTTTAGCCCTAATAACTAATGATAGTTTTACTTTATCCGGCTCCCGTTTCTCCGTCAAGTAAATAACTCGTTAATAAGCTGGGGGAAAGCCGGAAAAAACTGTGCAAAAAAATGTGGATAAAACGGGGATAAATACCCCTATATTTTGATAATATTTTAAATAACATCCTTATAATGTTTAATCTTAGCCATTTTTTCCTGCCGGCTGATATCGACAGAAATGAAGTCCAGCCTAACTAAATTTTCATCTAGATTATTTTCATAAATATAAAATTCCAGAGCCTTTTTCAGATTACTCAATTTTTTAGATTCAAAAGCGTCCTCGGCGCTTCCAAAAATTGATGATAATCTGGTTTTTACCTCAACAAAAATCAGCGTTTCCCCAACCCGGGCAATAATATCTATTTCCTTAAAACTAATTTTTACATTGATGTCTATGATCTTATAGCCATGTTTTAATAAATAGTCCCTAGCCAAATTCTCGCCAAATTTTCCCACCACCTGTTTATAATTCATATGACCAGAAAAATAAAAAGACCTTAATCGGCCTTTTTATTTTATTATTTTATTATTTTTTTATTTTTTAAGGTATGTATTTTTTATATTCCTTTTCCTCCTCAAGCTTTTTTTTCCTTTCCGGTATTTTCAACAGGGATTTAGCAATAAAAACAAGCCAAACCAGCATAAAAACCGCCCAAAGAAGAAGCCAAAAACGGGAGGACAGGAAGGGAATAAATTCATAATTAAAAAAAAGTAGAATTAAACCGATAAAAGCATTGGCCAGGGAGAAAGAAGAAAGCCGCCGCCAAAAAGAAGCATAAAGGCCTCCTTTTTTAGCGATAAAAAGACGGTAGAAAAGAAAAAAAACGACCAAAGCCAAAACAAAAATAATAAAAATCTTTTGGTAAATAGGCAGAAGCGCGTCCGGCCTGAGATTAAACCAAAATTTTAGTGATAAAAGATTCCCCATAATTTTAAAAATAAAATAATACAAGAATAAAATAATAAAGTAATTTATTTCAGCATCCTATTATTTTATTTTTATATTATTTTGTTATTTTATTATTTTACAGCTTAACAAATAAAATCCCAAAATGATACTGGCCGGCTTCAAATTCGTCCTCTATTTCCAACCCTAATTTCTTTGCTCCAATTTTCAAGAGATCCGGCTTAACCCTTTCTTCTGGCGGCGGCCCAAAAGGGGAAGACACGTTCTTCCACTCTACTACTAATAATTTCGCCCCTTTTTTGAGCATCCTTATGGCTTCCCGCAAGATTTCCACTCTTTTATGGGATTGATACAAGGTATTTATAAGCAAAGCCACATCAAGGCTGCCCGATTCTATCCTGGTGGCTTTAAAAACCTCCAAATCGCTCCAAACCGTCCTGATGTTCCCTATGTTTTCCTGCTTAACCCTTTTATCAATTCCCCCTAAAACCGTTTTTAAAATATCAACGGCATAGACAACGCCTCTTTTGCCAACCATTTTCGCGGCGGGAAAAATAAAATGCCCGGAAGCGCCGCAGCCCAAATCAGCTACTTTTATATTTTCCGTGATTTGCGCTTTGCTTAATATAAAATCCGCGTCAAGCAAAGCATTTCCTCCTGTAACCCTAAACATAAAATTAAAAATTTATATCTTACTCGTTCACCAATACCTGCCGATAGAGAACCGCCCCGCGACCATATTTCTTTTTGGCGGTTACGGTTATAGTATTTAACCCTGATTTTAAATTAATTCTTTCCGTGAAAAAACTCTCGTTTTCTCCGGGACTTAAAGCGACCGGCCCCCCGTTAATTTCAACTTGCGCTTCCGGCTCCGTTTTCCCGAAAACAACCACGAAATTATTATTAGTGACTGAATTATCCAGCGGCTCAATTATAAGAAGCATCGGCGGCGATATTATTTTTTTTAAACAAAAACCCAAATAAACAAAAAGGGCAAAAACAATAACGATTATAACAAAACTTCTTACGATTTTGGGAACGACTAAAAAATTATGTTTTTTCACGACCTGCTGAGAAAAAATCTCTCTGCCCTTGCTCGCCCCGCCCAAACTCCTATCCGCCTCGAGTTCTTTTAATAATTTCTTGAAGTTAAGCCCTAAATAAACGGCATATTCCCTTAAAAAATTTTTCCCATACACCCCGGCCGGTAATTTAGCATATTCTCCATTCTCCAGGGCTTCAAGATATTCATACTTTATATTTAATTTTTTGGCAATATCCTTAAGATTTAAATTCTTTTCCTGCCGGCGCTTGATGAGCTCTCCGGCCACCATCTCGGAAGCTGACAATATTTTATTCGGCCTGAATTCATTCATAGAGGCAAATCAATAAGTAGCTTATTTCTTAAACCAATTGGAACTTGCCCAACGCTCGCCTCCCGGGACCCCTAAAGTAGAAAAAATAAAACCAATAATTATATAAGCGGTAAAAACAATTACCAAACCGATAACAGCATTTTCTATAGCGTCTTTGCCTATATTAATCTTTTTATCTTTACCGCCTTCGGCCCTAGTGCTCACACCAGCTAAAATCATCATTAACCCTCCATAAATAAACATCAACAAAGCCAATGAGCCGACAATCCCCAAAATCCACTGAGTAACGCTTATGCCCACTCTAACAAAATCGTTTAAAGTAAAATCACCTTTTTCCAAAGAACCTTCGTATTTTACCGGGCTGCTGTTTCCTAGCAGAGACTGTGCCCAACACGCATTAGCAGACAAAACAATAAAACAATAAAACAATAAAACAATAAAACAAATAAATTTTTTACTTTTAATAAATTTCATAATTCTCCTGCCCGCTCGCAAGCTTGCCTTGCAGGCGGGTAATTCTTAATTCATGCTTTATAATTCTTCCTTCGTTATCGTCTGCTGGACCCTTTTCGCCCCCAAATTTAGAATTTCTTCAATTTTCCCATCGCCCGCTACCGCCGAATCAATCATCTCCCCCATAATTAGTTCAGCCGCATTGGCATCTTCGCCATGATACCAGCTTTGGGCGGTTAGAACCTGGCCGGCAAAAACGTTTACATTCTCGTCTTCAATCTGCTCATTAACTAAAGAGCGCAGAGCGGTCGGTTTTTTTGTCTTAGCCAGATATAATTTTGCCTGTTCGGCCTTAGTGGCAAATTGGATAAAATCCCAGGCTTCGTTTATATATTTGCTTTTATTAGAAACCGTCTCCACCCAATAATTGGCAAAGTTTGTATTACCTAAGTTGCCCTCTATCTGCGGCAGTTTAGCAATGGCGAAATTCAATTTCGGCGCCCTGGCCTCTATAGTCGGAAGATGGTAAGCATAGCCAAACATCAAGGCAAGTTTGCCGGCGATAAACATTTCTAGGGAATTATCCAAACTGCTGTTCCAGCTGTAAACCTCTTTGGCTGGGTTGGAAAAATCCGTATAAAAACGCAGGGCCTCCAGACCGGGGCTGTACTTCTGTTCTTTTAAAGCCTCGGGAATCAGGTTAAAAACAATGTTACCGCTTTCATCCTCCATAACTGCGCCGTTCTGCATCATTAGGATAGACAAAATATCACCATAGCGCTCTATATTTTTGCTTCCTCCCAAAGCCACGCCTGATTGGATAATCTTCCCGGCGGTATCCTGTTTGGTCAATTTTTTTACGGTCTGTTGAAATTCCTGGTTCCAAAAAGAAGGCGGCTCGGCCACGCCGGCGTTATTAAAAAGGTCCTTGTTATAATACATGGCTAGGGTATCAAGAGCTAGGGGCAAACCGAATATTTGTTCGCTTGTTTTACCGGTCTTTGAGTCTGTAACCGGCAGGACTATATCATCATACACTACATCAACGAAATTATCTTTTACATTCCGGAAATTTATGCTTTTTGTTGTTTTTAATTCCTGTACGATTTCTTTTTTAATCGTGCCTTTTTCAACCGGATAAACCATAGTAATTTCCGCCGGCAAAGGCGCCAGTTTGCTTTGGTATTTTTTTATCCAGGTATTGTGGAGGGAAAGAATGTCCGGTCCCTTATCTTCGGCCATCGCTTCTAAGAGCGCCTGCTCATATTCGTTATAGCGCAATTTTCGATAGTTAATTGTTATGTAGGGATGAAGAGTTTTATAATTGGCCATAATTTCCTCAAAAGCGTCCGGACCGTCCCAAACCCGCCAATAATTTAAAACTACCGGCTTCATCGCCTCTTGCGTTGCCTTGTCCGCTCCCTTACAGCCAAAACCAGAGGTTAAAAGAAAAGAAAAAATAAGCAAAAGAATAAATAATTTGTTCCTCATATATTATTTTCTACAAATTACAAATCTATTACAAATTTACGAATACAATATAAAACTTTTTAGCAAGAATTTGTAAATTTGTAAGGAATTTGTAATTCGTAAGGTATATTATTATTATAACAAATTTGAGAAAAAATAGAAAATCCAACCTTCCCATCACCTAACACCTAATACCTAAATCTAATTTACTCCACTCTCGGCCGGTACTGCAAGGCCTCGGCGATATGCGGAGTTAAAACCTTTTCCTCGCCGGCTAAATCCGCAATGGTCCGGCCTAATTTCAAAATCCTAAAATAAGCCCGGGCGGAAAGGTGCATCTGGTCAACGGCCGCGCGCAGAAGCTCGTGCGAAGAATTGTCCACCTGGCAGAACTCTTTTACCGCTTCGGAATTCATTTCCGAATTAGTGACAAAAGGAGTATTTTTAAATCTCTCGGCCTGAATCTTCCGAGCCGCTTCAATTCTAACCTTTATAGCCTCCGAAGTTTCTCCCCGGCCCTCGCTTGTAAGCTTATCAAACTTCAGGCGCGGCACTTCAATGTGAAGGTCAATGCGGTCAATAATCGGGCCGGAAATTCTTTTGCGGTAATTTATAATCTGCCCGGGGGCGCAGGTGCATTGCCTTTCCTTATCTCCGTAAAACCCGCAAGGGCAGGGATTCATGGCCGCCACTAAAATAAACTTAGCCGGAAACCTTAAGTTGCCCGCGGCCCGGCTCACGTTAATTACTCCGTCTTCCAGGGGCTGGCGCAGGTTTTCCAAAACCTGGCGGGGAAATTCCCCGAATTCATCCAAAAAAAGAACGCCGCGATGAGCCAAAGAGATTTCGCCCGGCCTGGGCCACGTGCCGCCGCCAACCAAGGCCACGCCCGAAGCCGTATGATGAGGAGAGCGAAAAGGCCGGGTGGTGAGCAAAGCCGTTTCGGTCGGCAGCTGGCCGGCCACGCTATAAATTTTGGTTATTTCTAAGGCTTCATCTAAAGTTAAATTGGGTAAAATTGAAGGCATGGTCCGGGCAATTAAAGTTTTACCGGCTCCGGGCGGTCCGAACATTAAAACATTATGAGCCCCGGCCGCGGCAATTTCTACCGCCCGCTTGGCATGCTCCTGGCCCCGGACATGAGCCATATCGGAAAAAATCTTTTCGTTGGAAAAATTAAATTCTTTATAACCGGCGGGCGGGATTGGTTCCTCCCCATTCAAATGCCGGGCCAGCTGGCCTAAATTATCAAGAGGAATAACCTCCAGCTCTTGTATCAGCTTAGCTTCGGGAGCGTTTTCTTTTGGCACAAAAATAGTCTTTATGCCGACCTGCTTAGCTTTTAGGGCAACCGGCAAAATACCATTTACGGACCGCACCTGGCCGGACAAAGCCAGCTCCCCGACAAAAAGCATTTTCTCACTATCGGGGGGAGAAAAAATACAATTGGTTTTTACTAAAATGCTAACGGCAATCGGCAGGTCATAACTCGGCCCGTATTTTTTTAAATCCGCCGGCGCTAAATTAACCGTTACTTTTACCCTAGGAAAATTGAACCCCGAATTCTTTATCGCGCTTCTTACCCTTTCCCTTGATTCCGAAACCGCCGCATCCGGCAGGCCGACAATCGCAAAAGTGCCAAGCTGCCCGCCGCCTGTATCCGCTTCTACTTCTACCAGTTCCGCTTCCAAGCCAACCACGGCCGCCGAAATTATTTTTGAAGACATAGTCTTAGAAATTTTCAATTTTAAATTTTAAATTTTCAAACACCTTATAACTCTATAGACTTTCTGACTTTTGACTAATTCCATTATACCACAAAACAAAAAACCGCCCCGAGACTGTGGGACGATTTTTTGGCAGGTAAATTATTTTTTCTTACAGATCCCGCCTGAGGAAACATTACAGACAAATTCTTCATCTAAACCGCATTTTGACCAGCACTCATCATTGCAACTATTGGGCGTAGCGACCGGGCAATTACTAGGGTCTATAACGCATGAGCCGCCTTGCGCCGGATCGCATTGGAATATTCTATTATCGCTACAATCCGCCCAGCATTCGCCGTTGCAGCTGTTAGGCGTAGCAACCGGGCAATTGCTGGCATCAGCCAGACACATTCCTCCTTGCGTTGGATCGCACTTAAATACTTTATTGGCGCCGCAATCCGACCAGCATTGGCCGTTGCATTCATTGGGCATTCCCTCGCCGCACTTAAGCGCAGAGCCAGCGCACCCGCTCAAAATCACCGTAAAGAATAATAGCAAGATTGTCTTAATGATTATGTTTGCTTTTTTCATATTTTTTATAAATATGAATTAATTATTTTAATTTTTTTAAAAAACTGTACATAAGCTTATGCCTCTATTTTACCAATATTTCGCTTAAATAGCAAAACTGATTAACTGCTTAACTATTTAACTAATTCGCTATTTTCAAGCTTAATAGAAAGCAACTTGCTTACCCCGTCATCGCCCATAGTCACGCCATAAAGAATATTGGCCCGGCGCATGGACGCGCGGTTATGGGTAATAACGATAAACTGGGTTCTGTGGGAAAGATCGTCTAAAATTTTAGCCAGCCGCTCCGAGTTAGCTTCGTCTAAAGCGGCGTCCACCTCGTCTAAAACCACGAACGGCGAAGGGTTGGCGCTGATAATCGCGCAAATCAAAGCAATGGCGGTTAAAGCCCGCTCCCCGCCGGAAAGCATAGCCACGGATTTAATTTTTTTACCCGGAGGCGTGGCCTGAATTTCAATCCCGGCCAGGCCGGTGGCATTATGCTTTCTTAAAAATTTTATTTTCTTTAAATCCAAGCCGGATTTTTCTTCCTTTTCCTTTGTGCCTCCGTCCGGGATTTTTGCTTCTAAATCGCCCGCCTCATCAGGAACTTGCTCGGGAGGTTCCTTTTCCTCCTCTTCCATTACTTTTATAATTTTAGCCACCCCGCCGTTAAATAGAATTTTAAAATATTCCTCAAATTTTCCGGAAATAATTTTAAATTCTTTATCAAATCTCTCCTTTATAGTTAAGTCCAGCTCCTCAATAATTTTTTCCAAAGATTTAATGCCGGCCATTAAATCTTTAATCTGGCCGGACAGAAAGTCAAAGCGTTCTTTAGTTTCCTTATATTCTTTAGTCGTTTCCGGATCGATCCCGCCGATTAATTCAAGCTGATGTTTCAGCTGCCCAATCTTTTCTTTAGCTTCTTCCGGATCGATGGCTCCGGAAAACTTTTTCTCCCCTACCTCCTTTAAATCGCCAAGACTATCTCTTATCTCGGCTTCTAAATCCTCAAGTCTTGTTTCAAACCGCGTAGAATTAATTTTTAAATCATTAAGCTGGCGGCTTAAATTATTAATTTCATTCTGCAGATTATGGATTTCTTTCTGCAGGGAAAATAAGCGGTCCTTCTCTTTCTCCTCTTCAAGATTCAAATTATCAATCTTGGCGTTTATTTCCCCGACTTCAGCTTCAATTTTTTCTAATCTTCTCTTTAACTCAATTTTTTCTTTGTCTGTTTCCTCCCGGCCGAACTCGGCTTGGTTCTGTCTTAGCTTATCTTCTATCCCCTCCGCCTCTTTCTGCCAGGCTTGTAATTTTTCCCGAAGCAGTTTCGCCCTTTCCGTCCAGGCCAAAGTCCTCAAATTATTTTCATTGATTTTTACCGCCGCCGCTTCCCCGGCCTTTGTTAATCCGATAATTTCCTTCTGCGCTTCCTCCAATCCTCCCGCATCTTCCTGGCTGAAGTCTTTTACCACCCGCCTGAATTCTTCCTTTATTTTTCTCAACACCTCCCTTAATTTTCCTTCTTCTTTCTCTTTATCCGCCGCCTCTAATTTCCCAAGCAGTTTTTCCAAAATTTCTTTTATTTTCGCTTTTGTCCCGCCGGATGAGCCCGAACTTAATTTTATTAAGTTATCATTGGCCACAGCCAGGCGCTTATCTGTCTCTTTCTTCTCCGCCTCCAGTCCGGCAAAGCCGTCTTTACTGAACTTAATATTTTTTTCCAAAGACTCAATTTCTTCCTTTACTTTTTTTATTTCCCCGGCTAACTCTTCTCTTTTATTATTAAGCCAGGACAAATCAAACTGGCCCCGGGCTTCCAGCTTTATTTCCAATTGGGCGTCTAGTCTCGCGATCTGCTTCATTACTTCTTCTTTTTTATTCTGCAGCCCGCCCAAAGACTTTTGCCACTCTTCAAACTCCGGGCTTCTCTTATCCTTTACCCTTATTTTTTCCAGCTCATGATTTAATTGCTCTAATTTTTTCTCTTTAGCCAGCTTAATTTTTTCCAGATTAAGAAACTGGTTATTAAACTCATTAAATTTATCATTTATCTCATGCCAGACCTTGCGGTAATAATTTAATTGCAATTCTTTAACCTCCGCTTCAATCTTTTCCCTTTTCTCCAATCTATTAACCTGCCGCGTCAGGCTCTTAAGGCGCGGTTCAATTTCAGAAAGGAGCAGACTGACTTGATTTAAATTTTCATAGCTCGTCTGGAGTTTGCCCAAAGAATCATCCCGCTTAATCTGAAATTGCTTAACGCCGGTCGCTTCGTCAAAAAATTCTTTCCTTTCGGTTAAACTGGTATTCAAAAACCCTTCCACCATGCCCTGGCCGATAACGCTATAGGTTTTTTGCCCGAACTTGGCTTTAGCCAAAAGCATCTGCACATCAGAGAGGCGGACGCGGGACTGATTTATTAAATATTCGCTGTCTCCGTCCCGAAATAGCCGGCGGGTTAAAATCACTTCGGAATAATCGATTGGAGCTTTTTTATCCTCGTTATTTAAAAACAGGGAAACTTCCGCCATGCCTAACCTGCCTTTTCTGTCCGAGCCGGAAAAGATAATATCTTCGCTTTTTTTGCCGCGCAGGGTTTTCATGCTCTGCTCCCCCAAAGCCCAGCGCACCGAGTCGGCAATATTAGACTTGCCCGAGCCGTTAGGACCGACAACAGCCGTAATGCCCCGCCGGTCCTTCGTAATCATACCGGGAAAAACCAACTTGTTTTTATTGGCGAAAGATTTAAAGCCCTGAATTTCAAGCTTTTCTAGATACATGGTAAAAAAATAAAAAATAAAAATGAAAAATTTTTCATTCCATCTCTATTATAGAACAAATTGCGATTTTTTAAAAATGCCCCCCCCTCGTTAAAGGGGGACTAAGGGGGATTTTCTTGCTTTAAGTGAAATTATATGGTGAAATTATAATATAAGATAACTTTAGAATACAAAAATATATGATAATCTCTATCAGCGGCACCTCGGGTTCGGGCAAAAGCACAGTCGCTAAAAAATTGGCAAAAAAATTAAAGTGGTCCCGTTATTATATGGGGGGTATGAGAAGAGAATTGGCAAAAAAACGAGGTCTGACTTTGGCCGAATATAATAAACTTGGGGAAAAAGACCCAGTGACTGATTTAGAAGTAGATAAATACCAAAAAAAATTAGGAGAGACTAAGGATAATTTTGTTATTGAGGGCCGAACTTCCTGGTATTTTATCCCCCATTCCTTAAAAATTTATCTTGACGTGGGCGAAAAAGTTGCCGCGGAGCGCATTTTTAAAGAACTAAAAGGCAAGCATAGCCGGAACGAAGATAAAAATTTAGAAACCGTGGCTCAGGTTTTAAAGAGCCAACGGGCGAGAAAAAAAAGTGATAAAAAACGGTACATGAAATATTATAAAATTGATGTCTATGATAAAAAAAATTATGATTTTATTTTAGATACGACCAAGTTAAACAAAAATCAGGTTTTTGCTAAAGTTTACGGTTTTATTAAATCCAAGCCAAATCTTGACCCCACTCCGCCTCACTGTTGCTCGGCTTAGAGGGGCGAGAAGAAGCGGCATGGAATCTGAATTTTAAAAACAGGCTATTCGCGTGCGACCGAGCGGTATTTCGAACGCCTTGACAAAAGATAATTTTTATTATAGGATTAGACAAGAATTAAGAATTAAAAATCTCGCCTTAAGCGGCGATATTTATTTTAAAAATATATGAGCGAAGAAAAAAAGAAAATTCCGGAAATAAAACCCGGCATGACGGTTCGCATTTTCCAAAAAATCAAAGAGCAAAATATTAAGGGCGAAGAAAAAGAAAGAACCCAATATTTTGAAGGCATTATTATCGCCAAAAAGCACGGGAAGGAAAAAGGCGGAACCATAACGGTTAGGAAAGTTTCTGACGGAGTGGGCGTGGAAAAAATATTTCCGCTCAACCTTCCAACTATAGAAAAAATCGAGATTAAAAAACAGGAAAAGGTAAAGCGGGCCAAACTCTATTTCTTAAGAAAAGGATATAAGAAGAAACTCAAAGAGGTAAAAATTTCTCAATAACTCCAAAATCGCCATAGATTTGGGGCGGATGGCGGAACTGGTAGACGCGCAAGCTTGAGGGGCTTGTGGCCGAAAGGTCGTGGAGGTTCAAGTCCTCTTCCGCCCACCGCTGAGATTTTAAATTTTCGATTTCAGATTGCCGATTTAATTTTCTAAATAACTGGTTCTAAAATTATTGGCACACAGCGAAACAACTTCTCACTAAGCTAAAATAAAAATTCAGTTTAACAGGCATAAATTGATACTTGCAAATCGTTAATCGCCAATCGCGAATCGGCACGGGCGCATAGCTTCCTCCTTCGTCCCGCCAAAGGCGGGACTTCGGACGGACAAGCAGTTGGCCCGCCTCGCCGAGCTGAAGCTCGGCTTCAGCGAGGCGGGTTAGAGCATCTCGTTTACACCGAGAGGGCCCTGGGTTCGTCGGGTCATCCGACCCGACGCCCAGCCGGATGACTGGGCGAATCCGCCGTAATAATTTATTAAATAGTTAAAAAAATTAATCATAAGTTGGGCGCATAGCTCAGTTGGTTAGAGCATCTCGTTTACACCGAGAGGGCCCTGGGTTCGAATCCTAGTGCGCCCACATAAAAAACAGCTCCGAGCGCTCGGGGTTGTTTTTTTATCTTTATTTTTTGAAGAAAATAAACTACAATTAAACTATGAAGAAAATAATAACCAATTCGGAAAAAAAAACTTTGGCCTTGGCTAAAAAATACGCCAAAACTTTAAAAAGCGGGACAATACTGGGCTTAATCGGAAATTTAGGCGCGGGTAAAACCGTTTTTATTAAAGGCCTAGCCCAAGGTTTGGGGCTTAAAAAAAATATTACCAGCCCGACTTTTGTAATAATGAAGGTTTACCCTATTAAATCGCGCTCAACGCGAATTTTGCCAAAGGCAAAATTATTTGACGGGGCATACCCCATTAAAAAGGGAAAAATTAAAAACCTTGTCCATATTGACGCTTACCGCCTTAAATCGGCCGGGGATTTAATCGCTATCGGCGCGGGAGAGTACTTTAACCGGACCGGGACCTTAACCGTAATTGAATGGGCGGACAAGATTAAAAAAGTCTTGCCAAAAAGGACAAAATACGTTAAGATAAAAATCTTAGAAGGTAATAAAAGGGAAATTAAATATTAATTATGTTCAGAGAAAATTTTTTAGCCCAACTTAACGAAGACGAACAATTAACAGCCGCCGAAGATAAAGTTTGCGATGAAATGAGAAGAGTTAAAGAACCGAGCCTTAAAGAAAAAGATTTTGAAGGGATTTATTCAAAGACGGAAGTAGAAAGAGACCTTGAATTAACCCAGAAATTAGAAAAGGGGCATGTTCTCCGCACGGAAAGAGGGGAAATATTGGAAAAAGTTTTACGACGGGAAATTTATAATTCCTGCTGGTTTGGCGACAACTGCGAAACGGTCCAGACTACAAAGTTTGATGATTATGTTAACCATACGGATTTCGTAATTGAGTTGGACACTGACGACAGGATTAAACTGGCGGTTGACACTACCGTGACTAATGATACGGAGGTAATAGAAAAAAAAGTTATAAAAATAAAAAATGAGCTTGATAGAAAAATAGGAACAACTATTAAATACTTCCAATCTAATTTAACCTGGGAAGATAATCCGGAGAAAGGCGAAATTAAGGATATCCCTAGCGTTATCATCGCTTTTGATTATGAGAATTTACAAAAAATGTGTGAAATCATGGCTGGTCCCGGCGGGAAAGAAAAATTAGGAAGAACATCACTCCAAATATATATTTTAGAAGACGTAATCAACCAGCTTGAAATCCAGGGAGAATACTTGGAAAAAAATATAAAAGGCGGAAGCGACACAAATATCTATAAAAATATCAAAAGAGCAGAGGAATATTTGAGAGAAATTCTTGAGAGTAAAAGAGAATCAGCTGAAATCGAAAATAAGGGAAACGTCAGAAACGAGTCTATCTCGGCAAGGGAAAAAATTACCCTTTTGGCCGCATAATAAAAACCCCTGCTTCTTGGTGAAAACAGGAGTTTCTCTTTATCCTTCCTCCTTTTGGGCCGGAGGAATTAACACTTTTTTAAAAATTCTGCCCACACCCAAGGGCCTAGGTTCATCTCTCCTGGTTTCTTTACCGGGCGGTAAATCCCCAGGTCCAGTTTCGGGGGGTTTTTTTTTAATTTTTTCTTCCAACCTTCCCTCCCTTGCAAAGGACGAATATTTTAATTTCTCTTTTTATAAAAAATTAAGGCTAGTCCCAAAACTCCGCCCACTATCATCGCATCTGCAATATTAAAGACCGTAAAATATTTCAGGTCTAAATAATCAACCACAAATCCATACCTTAAACGATCTAGCATATTACTTATAGCACCAAATATAATAAATGTCAAGAGGGCGACCTTACCCCACTCCTGCCTTTGCCCTAAAAACAGCAGTTCATACAGCAAAAAAATGATTATCAGGATAATCAGAATATTCAAAAAAATTCCGGAAAGGGGCAGGGAAAAGGCGATATTATAATTAGGGATAAAATTAAATTTAAAAAAATCTCCGGCAATTGAAATAGATTTATCAAAATAACCGCCATAAGCTAAAAATTTAAAAAACCGGTCTAAGATAACAAAAAACATGGCCAATAAAATCCAGGAAGCCATGTTTTTTTTGTATTTTAACATAAAAGCAAAATTTAACTGTTTTGCAGTTTGGTTTTGCATTCCACGCAAGCGCTCGCTACCGGCCGGGCCAGCATTCTCTTTTTGCCAATCGGATTTTTACAATACTTGCAGATGCCGTAAGTGCCTTTTTCTATTCTGTCTAAGGAATTTTCAATATCGCGCAAAGTATTTTCCAAAACTTTTTCCGTGGCTAAATTAGTGGTATATTCACCGATTTCCTGCGCGTTCTCATCCGGTTTTTCGCCGTAATCGGGAAATAAGGCTTTATGCTCATCTTTATCATGCTTATCTTTGCCGGTTATATCTCCCAAATCCTCTAATATCTGCCTTTTTCTGGTTAGCAAATCCTTTCTTATCCCCTCAAGGGTCTTTTTATCTATGTCATTATCTCCTTGTTTTTTCACCGCTGTCATATGTTTGCTTTCGGTTCGACTGCTCTAGTCTTGAACCGCTCTAAATTAAAATAAAAACCAATAATATATTGGTCAATTTGACTAACTCCAGTATACCTCAAATCCAATTTTTTGGCAAGGGTTTTTGCCAAAATAAACTCCGCCCAAGTTTCCTGTAGAAGCAAGACTTTATACGGGATGGACGGGACTTAAAAAACCTATTTTGGCAATTTTGAAAAGAGGGGCCGGTACATATCCTCTTGAATATCAATATGCAGTTCCTGGCGGTTAATTTTATCGCAAAATTCAATCGGCGCCTTTTCAATAATTGCCAAGGGTTGCTGTTCGTCCCCTTCGCCCATTACGAAAACGGCAGCCGTGGCCAGACTGTCAGCGACATCGGTGCGGGAAAATTTAAATTTTCTCCCGAAAATATCAGGTGTGCCGCGATAGTCTTTAATTCCGCGGAAACCAGCATATCCAAGAGCCACTCCGGTTACACCAGCCCGGAGAGGTATCGTGCGGCTGTCGGTAATAAGAACGCCTAGTTGCTTAACGCCGTATTCTTTCTGCAATTTTTTGCGCAAAAGACGGGCGGTATTAAAACTGTCTTTTGGCAAAAGTATGAGTTTGCCCTTGGCGTTAGATTCGTCAATTCCGGCCGAAGCCATTACCATGCCGTCTTTAATAGTAAGCCAAACATACTTAGTCGGTATGGCCAGCTCGCTTTCGGCGCGAATCAACTTTTCTTTAGTCTTATTATTTTTTACGACAGCCGTTCGTTTTTCTGCCAAAGCGACAATCTTAGAGGTAACAACAACCACGGACCGCTCCGGAAGCTTCTTAAAATAAAGCATGATGAAAGTAAAGAGGCCCTCGCCTTCTTGAAAGACACGAGTTTTAATCGGTTTGATAATCATATTTTGTTGGTTAATAGCGCATGATTTTCTTTATTATGTTCTTGAAGCAAATAAATACCAATATAGCAAAGCGGGGTATAGAGCGCGCCCATCGCTACTTTATAAAGCCACCAGGAGATAATTATACTGATGAGAGTACGGGTTGAGTACACGCCCGCGAACGCTATGACCATAAAGACTGTCGCATCAAGCAGCTGCGACCAAAGATTGGATAGAAGCGAGCGCAGCCAGAAATATTTTATTTTTAATTTCTCGCGAAAAAAGAAAAAAGAAAAAACGTCCTGATACCCAGCGATTAGAAACGCCGCGAGCGAAGCAATGGCCATGCGCACCGAGACGCCAAAAATCTGATTATACCCCTGCCTTGCCCATTCGCCGTCAGCCGACCAGGGCAGAGCCAGCGACAGAAACGAATAGGCGATGAACAACGCCGTGCTGATAAACCCGATCTTAACAAATAATTTTGCCGCGGGCCGGCCGTAAACTTCCCCGATAACATCGGTCATAAGAAACACAACCGGAAAAGAAAATACCGCGACCGACAGATGGGAGCCGAAGATAAACGGCATTATCTTTAGCCCGAGAGTGTTCGCCGCGAAAAGCGAAGTTAAATATATAGCCAGCGCAATTAGTAATTTTTTGAAAGAATGTTCAGTAAGTTGAATCATAACTATAATTTTTTAAGTTAATAAGACAAACAAAAAACCGCCCGATAGGGCGGGAGCAAATATAAAAATCAACTCTTGCCCTACCGGTTGAGAAAGACCTTGTAAATAAAACCAGACCAGGTTTTTATTAAATGATTGTAAAGCATAAAAGTTGAATCACATAAAAAATTTTAGCATGTTTATAATAACCCTGCTTTCGTTCGTCTTTGCGGACTGTGTCCGCCGTAGTCGATCCCGCTTGAGCGGGAGAGGCGAAGGCGGAGCGGACGGGACTCGGACCCGCGACCTCCTGCGTGACAGGCAGGCGTTCTAACCAACTGAACTACCGCTCCAAAATAAAAATAGTTTTTCAACTATTAAAAATCCTTAGCTAAACAATAACAAAAAATAAGGTAATAGTCAATATAAGCCAATATAAAAAATCCCGCCAGAATTCAGCGGGATTTCAAAAGACTCTTTTTTACTAATTTGGGATCATGAACTTGCCACAACGGCACTTTACTAATTTCCTCTCTCCCATGCCATCAATATCAACGGTGATTGTGGGATTCGGAGAATGTCCACAATACCAGCATTGGCCGTCGTAATCTCTGGCATAAGACAGGCCGCAAAATTCTGAATAGCTTATTCTTGGTTTCTCCGGCGCTTTTGGCTTTGCTGGTTCCTTTTTCCGGAAAAAGGAAAGCGGAATCGGCGTGGTTGAACCGATTGGAAAAAATTTTTCGCCGCACACATAGCCGAAACGGCGGCCACCGTCTTTTGGCATCTTACCATTGTGCGTAATTACTATGATCTGCGCTCCAGCGTCTGACATGCTACCCCCCCCCTGTTTAAGAGAAAAATGAACAATTTTTCTTTACCTTAAACCATTATTTTTAAAATGTCAACTGAAAAATAATTTTCCCTTGACCTTTCTTCTGGATTATGTTAATTTTATAATATTCTAATAACTTAATATCTAATGACCTTTTCTTGGATATGGCTTGGCGCCCATTTCTCGGATAAGGCAAAAACTATGCTTACCAGAAAAGACAAGCAAAAAATCATCGCTAAATTCAGAACCCATGATAATGACACGGGTTCGCCCCAGGTCCAGATTGCAATTTTAACTGAAGAAATTAAGCAACTGACCGAACATTTAAAAAACCATAAGCATGACCATTCTTCCCGGCGCGGACTTTTAAAGAAGGTCGGGGAAAGAAGAAGATTATTAAAATATCTGCAGAAGGAAGATGAAAAATCTTTTAAGGATTTAACAGGCCGGCTTAAATTAAAAATCGCCAAAAGAATGCAGGAAGAGGAAGACGAAAGAATAAGGATAGAAGAAGAACTGAATAAAAAAGATGAAATAAAAGTAGAGGAAGAAGAAGCGGTTGAGCCGGCTAAAGAAGACGAAGAAGAATAATTCTAGGAAATCCCGTTTTTTCAGATTATTAACCTAATATCTAATAAGAAGTTACACGGTTCGCCAAATTTTAATTCCCACAAATCAACAAATCTTTTCACAAATTTACAAATACGCTATAAAACGTTTCTACAAAAATTTGTAAATTTGTAATAAATTCGTAATTTGTAAAGTATGATAAAGCATGAAGAACAGCGGGTGGGTGTTTTTGTTGATGTGTCCAACATGTACCATTCCGCCAAGAATCTTTACAGTAAGAAAGTTAATTTCAAAGAAATCCTGAAAGATGCGGTGGCCGGGCGGAAACTAATCCGGGCTACCGCTTATGTTATAAAAACGGAAAGTGAGGAAGAATTGCACTTTTTTGAGGCCTTAAGCCAGCAGGGCTTTGAAGTCAGGATGAAAGACTTGCAGATTTTTGCCGGGGGCATAAAAAAAGCGGACTGGGACGTAGGCATAGCGGTTGACGCCATAAAGTTAGGAGATAAGCTTGACGTCATAATTTTAGTTTCAGGAGACGGCGATTATTTGCCCTTAATGAGTTATCTGCAAAATACCAAGGGGTGCCTGGTGGAAGTAATGGCTTTCCGGCAGACCGCCTCTTCAAAATTAATAGAAGAGTCAGACGATTTCACAAATTTAAGCGATAATAGAAAATATCTAAGATAATAACTCCTACAAATTACGAATTTATTACGAATTTACAAATATAATATAAAACGTTTTAATGAAAATTCGTAAATTTGTATAAGATTTGTAATTCGTAGATAATAAATTACTAATTAACTAATTACTAACTTACCTTGGCCGTTAGATAGATAGCGCTGTGAGTGCTCCTCATAGTTCTGTAATCTAGCGGTCAGGACTAAAAAAATGAAACAAGAAGAACAAGTTTTTGAAACGAAGTGGCTTGACCGCCCACTCACTATTAAAACGGGCAAATTAGCTAAACAGGCAGATGCCGCCGTTACCGTCCAGTACGGGGAAACGGTAGTTATGGCTACGGTCGTGGAATCAAAAGGAGAAAGAGAGGGAATTGATTATTTCCCTTTGATGGTCGATTTTGAAGAACGGCTTTATGCCGCCGGAATTATTAAGGGTTCGCGCTGGATAAAAAGAGAAGGCCGGCCTTCGGATGAGGCGGTTTTAACCGGCCGGATGATAGACCGGGCAATCCGGCCTCTTTTTAACGAAGCGTCCCGAAAAGACGTCCAGGTTATTATTACGGTCCTGTCCGTTGACCAGGAAAACGATTATGATATCGCTTCTTTAGTCGCCGCTTCCGCGGCCCTGTCTATTGCCGGCGTTAATTGGAACGGTCCGATTGCCGGTATAAGGGTCGGCCGTCTTGAGGGCAAATTTATTTTTAATCCGACCTATGAAGAAAGAATAAAAAGCGACCTTGATTTAATCGTGGCCGGAACAGAGAAAAAAGTAATAATGCTAGAAGCCGGAGCGAGCGAAGTAAAAGAAGAAGAAATAGAAAAAGCTATTATGGCCGGGCAGAAGAATCTTCAGGAAGCGATAAAGTTAATTAAAAAAATGGTTAGCGCAGTTAAGCCAGAAGCAAAAATAGCCAAAAATAAATTAAAAAGCCAGGAAGAGATAGAAGCGGAAAAAGAAAAAGAAAAACTATTCACGGAAACGAAAAAATGGCTTAAAGAAAATATCGCTCCGATTCTTTTTGATAAAACTTATTATACTAAAGGAGAGAGAAAAGCAGCTGTCAAAGCGATTGAGGAAAAACTGGACGAATATCTTTTCTCGTCCGGCATCGGACGCGACCGCCGGCAGGAAATAATTAAAAAACTGGTTTCTCCGGCAGTTGAAGCTGAGGTCACAACGGCAATTTTAGAAAATAAAAAACGAGTTGACGGAAGGAAACTTGATGAAATAAGACCTTTGACGGCCGAAGCCGGGATCCTCCCGCGCAATCACGGTTCCGGACTCTTTTCCCGCGGCGAAACCCAGATTATGTCTATTGTCACTTTGGGCGCGCCCGGATTAGAGCAGTCTTTAGAAGGCCTTGAAGGCAACAGTAAAAAAAGATTCATGCACCATTATAATTTTCCGCCCTATAGCGTCGGTGAAGTAAGCCCCTTGAGAGGAGCGGGCCGAAGAGAAATCGGGCATGGCGCTTTGGCGGAAAAAGCTTTAATGACTCTTATCCCAGCTAAAGAAGATTTTCCCTATACGATCAGATTGGTGAGCGAAACCCTTGGTTCAAACGGATCTTCTTCTATGGGCTCAACTTGCGCCTCCAGCTTAGCCATGATGGACGCCGGCGTGCCAATTAAAAAAGCCGTAGCCGGAATTGCTATGGGCCTGGCTTCTAACGCCGACATGAGCCAATGGGAAATATTAACCGACATCCAGGATTTAGAAGACGGTAAAGGCGGCATGGACTTTAAAGTCGCCGGGACTCGAGACGGTTTAACCGCCATTCAGCTTGATACTAAAACCGACGGTCTGTCTGAAGAAATAATTAAAAAAACTTTAAAGCAGGGAAGGATAGCTTTAGATAAAGTTTTGGCAGTTATGGAAAAAGAGATTAAGGAACCGCGGCCGGAACTGTCTAAATACGCTCCCCGCATTATTTCTTTCCGCATTGATCCGGAGAAAATCGGTTCAGTTATCGGTCCGGGCGGAAAAATTATTAATAAAATAATCGCGGAAACGGAAGTAACGATTGATATCGAAGACGACGGCTTAGTGATGATTTGCGGCCTTAACCCGGAAAAATGCCAGGAAGCGGCTAAGCAGGTAAAAGACATAGTCCGGGAATTCGCGGCCGGAGAAATCTTTACCGGCAAAGTTGTCCGGATGCTTGATTTCGGAGCCTTCATTGAATTAGTCCCGGGCCATGACGGCATGGCGCACGTGAGCGAACTGGCGCCTTACCGCATCGGCAAGCCAAGCGATTTCTTAAAAGTCGGGGATACAGTCACGGTTAAAATTAAAGAGATAGACGAGCAGGGCCGGGTTAACTTAACTTTGAAAGGTTTGCCGGAAAACGAGCATCTCTGGAAAGACGGTAAAGGTAAATCTGAAGGCAACGGATTCGGGGGCGGCGATGGAAGGCCAAGATTCGGAGGCGGAGGCGGACGAGACAAATTCTCCGGACGCGGAGGCGGAGGCGGACGAAGGTTCTAAATAACAAAATAATATAAAAATAAAATAATAAAATAAAATTTGTATAAACGTAGGGGCAGCACAATATGCTGCCCCTACGTGTTTTTATACTATTTTGTTATTCTCTATTTTATCTCCTTACTTGACATAATGTTTAAAGTATGATATGATTAAATATTAATTGTACATTACATTTCATAACAATTTTTTATAGCACAACAATTTTTCTGATGAGGTGTGAGATGAAAGACTGGCGAGACGTACTGCTCCTAATTTTAGTCGTTTTTGTCATCGCCTCAACTGTGATGACTGTCTTTGGATTGTATTTGCCGATGTATTTGCCTCATTTAACTATGGCGAAAACATTCCCCATCATAGCAAAATTTTCCCAGATATGGAGCTTCGGATTTATGCTTATGGGGGTCATCCGTCTTATACATTACTTAAGTACAAAAATGAAGGAGTAAAACTGTAAACTGCTGATAATCCGTTGGAAAACCAAGGAGGAGAACGTGAAAAAGAGACTGCAAATCCGCATGCAAACCGACAACAACAGCGTTCGGGCCAGCCAGGCCGGTATTAACCGCTATTATGAGGGAAAATACCTTATTTCCGATATTACTTCGATAACCGACGTCTTCTGCGGCTCCACCATCGCCAGTCTTCAAACGACTTTGGCCGCCTGTTGTGCAAATGGCATGAAGCTCCCCTTGCACGAAACCGACCTCAGCAGCCTCGGAACAACCGAGGAAATGCCCGCGGCCGATCTCGTCCAGGCGGCTATCCGAGATGCTTTCACCAAAATCAAGAACGGCGGTCACGGTCTTATCTTCTGCGACCTCCGGACCATTCAGGTGATTATTTCCTCGTTCGGCCTTAATATTATCGACACTCATCCCAGACCCTGCGAAGGTTTCATGTTCGAGCAGGACGACCAGGACGAAATCACCGTCCCCGGAATCCTCCGGATACTTTAACTCCACTACCCATCAAACAGATCATGGGCATGGACCGAAGTTGAAAAGCGAGAAACTTTGCTTTTCAACTTCGGTCCTTTTTTATATTATTTTATTATTTTATAACGTCGTAATCGGCCGAGACTGGGTAATATAAAATTTTCCTTTTTCCAAAGCCCACTCTATATCCTGCGGCTTTTTATAATGCTTTTCAATCTTGGCGCAAAGTTTAGCCAGCTCTATAATTTCCTTACCGGTTAAAGTCTGCTTGCCCTGGTCCGCTTTCGGAACTTTCTTCCAGATATTTCCGCCCCGCATGTTTTGCACCAGCATTTTTTCCTGCTCGGAGACGTTTATATCAGACAAGCTAAAATCCCGTTTATCAATTACATAAGTGTCTGGGGTAATTTGGCCGGAGACGATGGCTTCGCCTAAGCCATACCCGGCTTCAATTACCATCTGGTTTCTGTCTTTCGTAATCGGATGGACCGTAAAGCAAATTCCGGAAATTTCCGACTGGACCATTTTCTGAATTACCACGGCCACTGACACTTTCTGGTCAACCATTTTTTTTTCAAAGCGGTAAAAAATCGCCCGCGGGGTAAAAAGAGACGACCAGCATTTTTTCACGTTGGTAAGCAATCCTTTTTCTTCGGTATTAAGATAAGTTTCCAACTCTCCGGCCCAGGAAGCGATAGAAGAATCTTCGGCCGTGGCTGAAGACCTGACGGCCACGTACTTAGCTTTAAGTTTTTTAAACTCAGTTGTAATTTCCTTAGCCAGTGGTCCCGGAATCATCGTGTCCTGCATAATATCGCGGATAACGTTTGAAGCCTGGTCAATGGAATTAGTGTCGTCGTAATTCACTTTGGAAATCTGGGCTTCTATATCCAAGCCGGTTTCAGAGGCCGGAGACTTTGGCGTGTTAACCATGAAATAATCAAAAGCCGGAGCCAAAATTACGAATCCAGGTGGAACCGGGTTTGATTTAGCCTGCCCGCCGCCCGCCTGCCGGCGAGGCAGGAAGAGGTGGGTCATTTCCCCTAAAGAAGCGCCTTTGCCTCCAGCAATCCCAACATTTTTTTTGCTAATTTTAGAGAAATCTTTAATAAATTCCTGTTTTTTCCTTGACATAATGTTTAAAGTATGATATGATTAAATATTAGTATATTTTGTTTTTTACAATTCGCAATCGTAATAATAGCAACAAAACCAGTAGCAAAAACCACAACCGCTGGTAAATTGCCGGCAAAACCAAGGAGGAAACCTTGAAGAAGAGACTGCAAATTCGTAGACACACCGACAAGAACGGCGAGCAGGCCAGCCAGGCCGGACTTGGCCGTTTCCGCCACGAAAATCTCGTCGACGCTCCCAAAACCGTCACCGATGTTTTCTGTGGCTCCCATCTCAGCCGAACCGCCCAGACCGCCCTCGGTGCCTGTTGCGCCAACGGCATCAAGGCCTGTGTCCATGAAGCCGATCCGAGATTCGGCACCTCCGAGATGTTCGACGGCTGGAAAGCCAGAGGGCTCCTCGACAAAGTCAAGGCAGCCGGAAGCCTGTACGCCGCGCTCCTGCTGATTCTCGACGAGAAGGAACTCGACCTGGTTCGGACCGCCCTCAAGAACGCGACCGAAGAGGCCTTCTGCAAGATCGAAGATGATGGACACGGGCTCATCTTCCACCATTCGCCCTTGGTGGAACTGACCGCCACGATCTTCGGCTATCCCGCCGAAACCCTCAAGCTCGCTTCCTGCGAGGGGATCATGCTTGAACAGGACGATGACGGCGACATCACCGTCACCGGAATCCTTTACGCCGCCTGATCCCTCGGCACAACATCATGAAGACCGATTCTTCTAAGCAAGAAACATTTGCTTTAGGAGACTCGGTCCTTTTTTTTTATCCAAACACCGCACCTCACCCCCCGTCCAAACTACCTCACCCCCGACCCCTCCCCTAGTCAGGGGAGGGGGAATTAAATAAATCTTTTCTGATTTTATTTAAAACTGCTTCTATATTATTCTCAACTTCTTTATTTTTAAATCTTATAATTTTATAGCCGGCTTGCTTTAAGATATCTTCTCTAATTAAGTCCACTTCTTTTATCTCCCTTTTATTATGAACTCCGCCGTCAATTTCTATTATCAATCTTTTTTGGGGACAATAAAAATCAATAATAAAATTATAAACTCCCAAAACCAATGGCTCCTGCCGCCTAAATCTAAAGCCTAATTTTCCATCCCCTAGTTCTCTCCAAAGTATTTTTTCGGCTTTGGTCATATCCTGCCGAAGCGCTTTAGCTATATATAATATTTTTGTATTTCCCGACATATAGATATCATCTCCCCCGGCCCCTCTCCTGACTAGGAGAGGGGAAGCGATCCGCCAGCTGGCGGAGAGACGGGGTGAGGTGCGGGCCGTAAAATCACCCAACAATCGAAATTTTCGTTCCATCAATCACAACCTCATCTCCATTTTTTAAAATCTTAGTCGCATTTTTAACGTTCACCAGGCAGGGTTTTTTTGCCTCCCGCGCCAAAGTCGCGACGTGGCAGGTCAAACTTCCTCTTTCTATAATAAAGCCAGAGATATGGCTGCGCAAGGTCGGCAATAATTTCATATCTGAATCAGGCAAAACTACAATATCTCCTTTAACAACTTTATTTTTATCTTTAGCGGTTTTTATAATTCTAACTTTGCCTTTGGCCTTGCCGGGTGCGGCCAAAACTCCGGATAACTCTTTAAAAGGACTAGCCCTTAATTCTTTCTCCAATTCTTTTTTCATATTTTTAAAATCTTTTATTAAAATGGTTTTTATGCCCATTCTTTTAGCGTCAATCAAATTACTCTCATTATCATCTATATAAATTACTTCTTCCGGTTTTACCTTAAACCTTTTTAAGACTAACCTCAAGGTCTCTTCGCTCGCTTTAGGCAAATTAAGCTCCCAGGTATTGATAATATTTTTAAATATTTTTTTTAAACCAAATTTTTTTGTTACGTCCGCCAGCTGGCTGCGGGTATTTTTGGAAAGAAGCAAGGTCTTATAACCCCCTTTATTAAGCTCCCGATTTAATTTAACCGTTTCTTTATTAAGTTTCATTAAGCTATAATGCAATTTTTTAATTTCCGGCAGAGAAATCGGCAATTTAAAATAATCAATCGGTTCAAGCCAGGCTTGTTTCTGCGTGATCTTCCTGGTGGCAGCTAAATTCATATATTTATGATAAAAAACCTTGTGGTAATCCTGCCAGCGGCCGCCGAATTCCTTAGCCAAAGCTTTGGCGGTATTGGGATAACCCTCATTTAAAACTAAACCATAGCAATCAAAAATAATAAGCTTTATTTTATTCTTTCCCATAATTATTTAATAATTCTTACTAAACCCTTGTCCGCGTCCACCTCTACCCTATCTCCATCTTTTAAAACTTTAGTGGCGATTTTCGTCCCGACCACGCAGGGAATTTTTAATTCCCGAGCCACAATCGCCGCGTGGCAGGTCAAGCCGCCGATATTAGTGACAATGGCCGCGGCTTTTTTCATAGCCGGCACCAAGGCCGGATAAGTGGTTTCCGAAAGCATAATGTCCCCTGGCTTCATTTTCGGCATATCTTCAATCGTTTCTATAATTTTTACTATTCCCCGGGCTTTGCCAGGAGAAGCGGTCTGGCCGGAAAGCTCATTAACTTTCTTAATTTTTTCTTTCTCCCACTTCGTCTTTTTTAAAAAATCATGCGCCCTTTTCCCGGAATAAACATAAACTTTTTTCCAGGTGCCGTGCATAACAGAAAATTTAGGTCTTTCGTCCAGGTCCCTGGTGTTAAATTTACCAGCCAGGAGCGCTTCCCCAAACTCTTCCCTGGTCATAAATTCCGCCTGCTTGTAGCTTATAAACAACCGCCGGGCAATTTCTTTAACAAACTGGTTGGCCACATAAGCGCCAAAATACATGCAATCCTTGCGGTAAGCTTTCAGCCAGACAATATAGCGGGCCTCCCTAAAAAGTTCTTCGCGCTTGGCATCAAATTTTAATTTAGCCAGAAAATTTTTCTGCTCTTTTTTTAGCTTGCTATATTTAACTTCTGATTCTTTAAGATACTCTCTAGTTTTTCCTTCCCGAATAAGGCCTCGCCAAACCTCAAGGAAATAATCAAATTCCAAAATCGGCCCGCGATAATTATAATGAAGCCAAAACCATTTTTTCTGATGATTTTCTATCTTTTTAAATAAAGCTGGTTTTTGCTTTTTAAGCTCCTTCTCTATTTTAAAAACGTCATCATTCTTCTTAAAAGTCAGAGCGGCTTTTTTATCTTTAGAAATTTCATAAGCCATTTTTAGGCTTTCCTGATTTTCAATTTCTACAAAACTGGGGCGTAAGGGCGTGGTAACAAGAGGAAAAACGCTGGACGGCTCAAGCTTTAATTTATCTTTTTTAATTTTGTCTTTTAAATAATTAAAAAGGTAATTGGAAAATAACTGGTAATCGGCATCAATCAGCCAGGTCGTGGCCTGGCCGAAGCCGTGGCTTCTGATCTGCAATTCAAGCAACCGGTCAAATTTTTTTATCAACTGTGCGTCGGATAATTTTTTTAAATTAAAATTCAATAAAGATTTAGAAAAAAGCAAATATTCTTTGGCAAAAATTTCCACATTCCTATTCATCTTTGCCAGCCAGGGCAAATCCGTTGTCGCTTTGAAAAAAATATTTTTTACCATTTTATCAAATTCTCTCCGCACGTAACAAAGATTAAAAACCCCGTCTCTTATCACCCAAATTAGCTGCTTGAGAGCGTCTCCCAACCCTTGTTGCTTCAAACGTCTGCCATAATCAATAAAAACATTATAGGTCATAATATAATTAGCATCCGGAATTCTTTCCGCCACAAACCAGATGGTTTGTTTCTTGTTTTTTGCCATATCAAAAAATTAACTCTTTTTTAATATTTTTACTAAGCCCTTATCCGCATCCACCTCTACTATATCCCCATCTTTTAAAACTTTAGTGGCGATTTTCGTGCCGATAACGCAGGGGGTATTTATCTCCCGGGCGACAATCGCGGCGTGCGAAGTTACTCCGCCCTGGTCTGTGACAAAAGCCGCGGCTTTTTTCATGGCCGGCAATAAATCCGGCTGGGTGGAGATGGAAACTAAAATATCTCCCGGTTTCATCTTCCCCATATCACGAATTACATTTATAATTCGAACCACTCCTTTGGCATACCCCCTGGCCCCGCATTGGCCCTTTATTTCCGAGACCTCCTTTATTTCATCTGGCTCTATATATTTTACTATTTTTTTGGCCTCCTCGCCACTATAGAAAAGATGCTCACCCTTAGCCGTGTAATAAACGGAAAAGTTAACTCTTTTTTTTATCTCTCCTTTATCTAAAACACCGCTAAATAAACCGTTATAAATTTCTTCGCTGGTCATGAACTTTACCTCCTTTAAGGAGAGACCCAGGCGCCGGCCAATTTCGGAAAGCACCGGCACCATCCGATAAATAGCAAAAATCTGGGCATAGCGCCGATAAATTTTTGTTACCATAAACTCGCCCCAGGCGTTAAAAAATTTCAGGAGCCGGCCTTCTATTTTTAATTTTTTAATCAGCAATTCCCGCTCGAGCCAGTCCTTTTTCCGTTTAGCCTCGCTTTCCTTAAATGCCTTGGCCAAATTATTATTATTGCTGACCAACCTCACTAAAGCTTTTAAATAATGCTCGAGGCTATAAATGCCCTGCTCTTCGGTAAAGAGAAATTTAGTATAAAAATATTTAGTATAATGGCTTTCCAAATCGTCTAATATGTCCTTTCTGATTTTGCCTTTCAACTGCCTTACTTTTTCTTCAAATTTCTCTTCGTATTCGGGGCTGTGGGCGTATAAATCGAATTTCTTTACTTCCTCGTCCTTGAATCTTTTAAAAAGTTCCCTGAATAAATTAAGCTGCTTTTTATCTTCCTGAATTTTGATGCCTATTTTTATAAGATCATTTTCTTCTATCGCGAGCAAAGATAATTTTTCCGGCTGGGCAAGAATTACTAAGCTCTGGCCGATATTTTTTTCCGATACCCCCAGGCCGGTTAAGATTTTTTCTCCCCGGCCGGTTAAATTATTAGAAAACATATCCGCTGCGACCGGAATCCAGCCCCATTGGTAATATTCGGTATGGATGTCTTCATGGCCCTTATACAAATTCCAAAGCTCCTTATCGGATAATTTTCCCAAATTATCTTCGGGCAGTTTAGAAACATACTGCCGGAGCTTATCAGAATGATTGACAATTTCTTTATTGACCTTGTCCATAAAATCCTGATCGCTCTCGAATTTATCAACCAGATGCTCCCCCACTTCATAAGCGTCTTTTTTATCATAATAAAACCAGAGATTGTATTTCTTATGGACCGAGACCACTTTTTTATAAGCCCGGCCGCCCGGAGAAGCAAATTCATCCACGAAACAGTTGGCAAATATTTGGTAAAAAAACGGGTCAGTATTCTTTAATTCTTCGGCCAGCAGCCACTCGGTCTCAAATTTACTTTTTGAGTCACCGGCCCTGTTTTTATTAAATAAATTTATCAGCTCTTTCGCGGAGTTAAAATTAGAATTTAGGCCATAATATTTTTTATTGCCTTTGCTAATTACTTTTATTACTTCCTCTCGGGCTAATTTCGTAAGCTCCCTGGTAATATTAGCCGGGTCTTTGCTTAACTTTGAGGCAATCTCTGATAAATAAAAAGTCTTGCCTTGATTTTGGGTTAATAAATCAAGGATTTCGTAAGAAGTTTTGGATTTAAATAAATTTTTCATATTAATTCGGATGAGCGCAATTTGTAGAATGCGCATTTAATACTTATTTTTGTTTAATAAACAATAATTTTTGTCTATTAAACATAATACCTCTCTTCTCGCCTAAATGTCAAGACCGAAAAAGGAACTTGACTTCTATTAAAGATTAAGTTAATATCAAACTATTAAATCATTAAAGGCAGTCTATATTTCTAGCTCTCTAGGAAGCTGCAAAATAATTATGTTGATAATAAGATTATCAAGAATCGGAAAAAAGAATAAGCCGATGTATCGCTTAATAATATCGGAAAAGAGCCGCGATTTATACGGCCAGTCTTTAGAAATTCTGGGCTCTTATAACCCCCATAGCAAGGAATTACAAGCCAAGGCGGAAAGAATAAACTATTGGCTGGGTAAAGGCGCCGGCATGTCTCCCACAGTTAATAATCTCCTAATTGAAAAGGGGATAATTAAAGGTGAAAAAATCAAAGCTTCTAAAGCCGGGAAAAAGGGCGAGGCAGCCCCGGTTGCGGCTCAAACACCAAAAGAAATTAAGGAAGTAAAACCAGCAGAGGTAGAGGTGAAAGAAGAAAAGGGAACCGAGCCGGAAAAGACTGAATAAGTAAACACCTATTGACAAATGTTTATAATGTGTTATAATAGTAATATCCTAGAACTTGCTGAATTTATATAAGGTCCCACATCTTTCAAGAAAGATACGGGGCAAGCAAGCAGTAATAATTAACCGTGAGCTCTTTCAAATCTGACAGATACAAAAATGCGAGTTAATATCATTTACAGAGATTCAGTCTCTGCATTCGCATGTCCCGCATTTGTAGTGCGGGTTGCCGAAGGCAATAACGTCAATTTGGAAGAAAAAGAAAAAACTATGGCGAAAGTTGAACAAGACAAGGAGTTCTTGGAAATGATCGTAAAAACCATTGTCTCCAACCCTGACAAGGTAAAAGTGGAAAGGACAGTGGACGAAATGGGCGTTCTTTTGACCTTAAAAGTTGACCCGTCTGACATGGGTTACGTAATAGGTCGAAAAGGACAAACCGCTCAAGCAGTTAGAACTCTCTTAAAGATTGTCGGAGCTAAAAACAACGCTCGGGTCAATTTAAAAATTTTTGACCCAGAAGGAGCTCAAAGGCCAGCGGGTGGCAGAAGGGATTCCAGAAGCGCTGACATTGATACTTCATCTGTTGATGATTTAAAAATCTAAAACAAAATTAGATAGATAAACAAAAAACCACAACTTCTTAGCTAGTGGTTTTTTGTTTTAATATGATATAATTTATATATGAATAACCAATAACCAAATTCCAATAATCAAATAATAAATAATTGAATATTGCTTATTTAATATTGTCCCGCCACTTTATTATAAAATTAATTGAGGGCGGGATCCCGCTAAAGCGGTGATTTGGAATTTAATTATTGGTTATTAAAATTTTTATGCAATTTCACATCATCACAATTTTTCCTGAAATTTTTGCCTCATACTTCAATGAGTCAATTTTAAAGCGGGCGCAAAAAAATAAAATCGTAGATATTAAAATCCACGACTTGCGACAATGGGCAGAGGGCAAGCACCGGACTGTTGATGATACCCCTTATGGCGGCGGCGCCGGCATGGTTATGAAAATAGAACCGATCTTTAAGGCCCTGCTGGCTTTAAAATTCCAAATTTCAAATTCCAAATTTCAAACAAAATCCAAAATCCAAATTTCAAAAACTAAAACTGTTTTATTATCAGCTAAGGGGAAAAAATGGGACCAGCAGCTGGCGAGAAAATATTCCAAGCTTGATGAAATAATTCTAATCTGCGGGCGCTACGAAGGAGTGGATGAAAGAGTAAAAAAATTCGTTGACGAGGAAATTTCTATCGGCGATTACGTTTTAACCGGCGGAGAAATCCCGGCTATGGCGATAGTCGATTCTATCACCCGCCTCCTGCCGGGCGTTCTAGGCAATGCTTCAAGCGCTAAAGACGAGTCGCATTCCGTTCCCGGAGTTTTAGAATACCCGCAATATACCCGGCCGGAAATTTTTACAGCCAAAGGGAAAAAATACCAGGTACCAAAGATCCTCTTATCTGGAAATCACAAAAAGATAGAGCAATGGCGAAGGGGAAAACAAAAAAGATTAAAATAATAAAAAGGTGCGCTCTAACTAACGTACCTTTTTTATATTATTTTATTTTTATATTATTTTAAAATGGTTGCCTTCTTTTTCTATTTTCCCTTCTAAGACAAACCCGGAAGCCTTGGTATGCCCCCCGCCTCCTAACTTATTGGCCAGGGTGGAAACATCCACTTTCGGGTGCGCGCTGCGCAGGCTTCCTTTTAATTTTCCTCCTTTTTCTTCCCGCAAAAACAAAACTCCTTTCACCCCGTATAAATTGCTTAAGAATCCGGAGATGGAATCAAAAACATCTTCATTGTCGTCCGGGGAAAATTTTTCTATTTCGGCTAAAGTCAAAACGGAAAAAGCGAAATTATATTTTTTGTTTATTTTTAAATTATTTAAAGCCAGGCCCCAGACTTTCATGGCCGGCAGGCTTTTATTATACAAAGTGTTTTTCACAATCCGGGGAAACCTGGCTCCGCAAAGAAGCATTTCCGAGGCGATATTAATTGATTTTTGCGAAGTCGCGGAATAGAGAAAATTGCCGGTATCGGTTAAGATCCCGGTTAAAACACAATCAGCAATATTTTTATTTATTTTTATTTTATTAGCCTTGAAAAAATAATAGAGAATTTCAGTGGTGGCGACCGCTTCGGGTTTTCTTATTTCTAAATCCGAGCGGTTGCCGTTTTTCAGATGGTGGTCAAGTTCGATGAAAAACTGGTTAAAGCCCCTGCCTTCTATTTCTTTTCCCAGTCCGGTCCGCTCTAAGCTGCCGCAGTCCAAAGCGATTATTAAGGTAAAATCCCCAAAGTCCAGCTGCGGGTTTCCCGAAGAAAACGCTAGCTTATCGAAAATAATTTTTTCCGTATGGGGGAGAAACGAATACTGATTGATGGGCTCGCCCGGGCAGAAAGCCGTATATTTTTTGCCCAAACCTTTGCATAGCTCAATCATCGAGCAAAGCGAAGATACCGCATCGCCGTCAGCGCGCTCGTGAGTCACTAAAAGAATATTTTCCGCTTCTTTTATTTTCTGATAAACTTCCAGAAATTTAGCGGTTATAGCTTTATCTAGATTCATAAAGATTTTCTATCATAACAAAAAAGAACCAAAAAGGCAAGGGACTGTCTTCTTGGTTCTTTCTTTATTTAGAGACGCATAATTATGCGTCTCTACATTTCTTTTATTTCTTCCAATAATTTTTCAATCTTACTGGCTTCTTCCTCGGTTGAATCAATCACCCAGCCAAATTTCGGGATATGCCTTAAGCGGGTTTTCTTTTTTAAAATTCCGGTAAATAAGCTTGAATGCCCCCTTAAAACTTTTAAAGCCGTGCCGGAGAGATTAACCGGCAGAACGGAAATTCCGATTTTGGCCCTGGTTAAATCAGGGGAGCAATCGACAAAACTCACTGTGATCAGGCCGTCCTTTAAATAAACCTCCCGGTTGATTAAATCGGCTATATTTCTTTTTATCAGCTCATTAACTCGTTCTGGTTGGGGCATATAAATAGCTCTACGAATTACGAATTTTTTACGAATGTACGAATACTAATATAAACATTCTTAATATAAAATTCGTATATTTGTACTTATTCGTAATTCGTAGTAAATTAAATTTTTTCTTTCACTTTCTCTGTTTTATAGAACTGCAGGATATCGCCTTCTTTTATTATTGGCTTGCCTTCATACTGCAACCCGCATTCCTGGTTCTCTTCCGCCGAATCAATATTTTTCTTGTTTAATTGCAAACGGATTACTTTGCCTTTTTCAATCACCTCGCCTCCCCGCGTTACTTCCGCTAAACTGTTAGCCTCTATCCGGCCGGATAAGACTTTACCGCCGACAATTTGGCTTCCCGGGTCGGTTCGGAAAATCGCCAGGACTTTTAAGCGCCCCAAATCAACCATTTTTATTTCCGGTTCCACTAATTTTTCCATCTCCTCTTTAATATAATCAAGCAAATCATAAATTATTTTAAAAACATTAACTTTAATTTCTTTTTCTCTGATTAAATTTTCAATTGTCGGCGGAATCTTGACGTTAAACCCGATTACTTGAGCCCCCGAATCTTCCGCTTTCTTTATATCCCCCTCGGTAATATTACCCAGCCCCTTGCTTATAATTTTAACTTTTATATTCTCGCCGCTTATCTTAGCCAGAGACTCTTCAATCGCCTCGGCCGAGCCCAAAACATCGCTCTTTATAACCAAATTGACTTTTCTAACCTCATCATCGCCGTTTTCGGCCTGCTGGACGACATTGGTCTTTCCCCGCCTTACTTTTGACTCAAGGGAATGAACGTTTTTCATTCTCTCTCCTTCCCCGACTTCTAAAATATCCCCGACGGCCGGCGAAACTTTTAAGCCTAGGACCCGGGCCGGATTGGAAGGCCCGGCTTCGGTAATATTCTCGCCCTTATAATTTTTTAAAGCCCGCACCTTGCCGTAAGCGTTATTATTAAAGCAAAGGCTGTCGCCCACCCTTAAAGTTCCGTTCTGGATTAAAATCGTGGCCACCGGACCGGCGCCTTTGTCGACATGGGATTCAATGACGGTTCCGGCCGCGGCCGAATCCGGATTGGCTTTCATATTGCCGGCTTCCATGTCCGCCACGAGTAAAATCATATCCAGCAAATCTTCCACGCCCTGGCCGGTCTTAGCCGAAACCGGGGCGCAGATAATTTTTCCGCCCCAGTCTTCGGGCTGAATATTAAGCTGAGCGGCCAATTCCTGCTTAGTTTTATTTATATCGACTTCCGGTTTGTCTACTTTGTTTATGGCGACGACAAAAGGGATATGAGCCGCTTCAATAATCCGGAAAGCTTCAACCGTCTGCGGCTTTACTCCGTCGTCAGCCGCCACAACCAGGATAGCAATGTCAGCGACGCGAGCGCCGCGGCTGCGCATCGCCGTGAAAGCTTCATGCCCGGGAGTATCAATAAAAGTAATGGCCCGGTTTTTTCTCATTACCTGGTAAGCTCCTATATGCTGGGTTATGCCTCCGGCTTCACCGGCCACCACGTCGGTTTTTCTGATAGCGTCTAAAAGCTTTGTTTTGCCATGGTCAACATGGCCCATAACCACAATTACCGGCGCCCGGTTCTGCAGGTTTTTTTTCTCTTCCCGGCCTAAAATTTCGCCTAATTTATTTTCTCGGTTGTCCTCTTCCCCTTCTTTTCTTTCATCAAACTTAATTTCTAAACCCAAATTTTCCCCGACAATCGCCGCTGTGTCAAAATCAATTTTTTCATTCATGGAAGTAAAAATCCCGTTTTTCATCAGTTCAGCCAAAACTTTATTAACCGGCAGGCCGGCCAAAGCGGCAAAATCCCTGACAATAATAAAATTAGGCACTAAAACAATTTTTTTCTCCTCAACTTTTTTTTCTTCTATAACCTCCTCTTTATTTTCCGCCTCTTTCTCCCTTTTAAGCTGCCTCATCAGACCCGGCCATTCTTTAATAATTTTTTGCGCTTCCCGATTATCAATCTTAATAGCTTTTTGGCCAATATGAAAACCGAGCTGCGGCAAGAGGTCGCGCAGTTCCTGCGGATTAACTTTTAGGATTCTGGCTAATTCAGTTACATTCATAATTTATTTAACTTTACAACAATTTTTGCCTTTCGTCAATGATTAAAATAACCCCAAAAAAAGTTGCCCTCCTTGTAAAGGAGGGATGGGGAGGTTTTTAAACCCCCTTTGTCCCCCTTTCGAAGGGGGACATTTTAAAAGTAAACAATAAAAAATAACCCCCAGTCTTAAGGATCATTTTTACATCGCAAAAAAACTATTTTTTCCCTTCCCAATATTTTTCGGCCTCTTTTTCTAATTTTTCCAGCCGAGTGTAGTAATCAGGAAATTCATTAAGATGCGCCAAGGCGATTTTTCCGGTTATAAGGGAATCGCTATTAGTAACATTAGTATGCTGGCTTACTAGGCCGTGTTCTAATTCAACGTCCAGGCCGGCCCGGAATTGCTCTACGTCAAATTTATCCCACTTAATTCCCAAAGCTTCGCCGATATTTTTCGCTTCCTCGTTGGTAAAATTTTTTTTGTCGGTCATAATTTTAAATAATAAAAATTAATTTACTTTTTATTATCTTGATGCCTAAATTCGCTTGGAGCGAAGTCGCAACCCTGTCATTGCGAGTCCTGCCCGCAGGCGGGGCGAAGCAATCTCTGGTTATTTAGAAATAACAAAAAAATTAAAAAATATTATTTTACCCTAGCGAATATTGATTATAGCCATTTAATAAAATTAGGCTTCGTGCCTTTAAACCTGAGATTGCTTCGTCGCTACGCTCCTCGCAATGACATGCGCCACACCAGCCACTGGCCCGAAACTAAAACGATGAATCGGGCAGGGCCCGTATTTTTTTAAATTCTCCAAATGCAATTTAGTGCCATAGCCTTTATGCCGGTCAAAGCCGTACTGCGGATACTGTTCATGGAATTTTTTCATCAATCTGTCCCGGGTTACTTTGGCGATAATGGAAGCGGCCGCAATGGAAAAAACAAGGCTGTCCCCCTTTATAATATTTTTCTGCTCACCAGAATAATTGGGGATTTTAAATCCGCCGTCAAGCAAAACGAAATCCGGTTTTTCCTTTAAAGCCCCCAAAGCTTTTTTCATGGCCAAAAAAGTCGCCTGAAAAATATTTATTTTATCAATGGTTTTATTGTCGCAAATGCCGATTCCGATTCCAAATTGCTCTTCAATAACAGAGAACAGTTCTTCCCGCCGGGAAGCGTTTAAAATTTTAGAATCCGCTATCAGTTTTAATTTCTCATCTTCGGCAATAAATCCGGCCGGCAAAACCACGCAGGCGGCCACGACCGGGCCGGCTAAAGGCCCCCGACCGGCTTCGTCCAGGCTGGCGATTAGTTTATAACCTAAAGAAAATAAATTTTTTTCTTCTAATAAATCCAACATAAATTATTAGCGATTTTTTTTCAAGACCCTGACGATGCCCTTATTAGCGTCAACCTCTATTAAATCGCCATCTCTTAAAATTTCAGTAGCGACTTTCGTACCGACGATACATGGGATACCTAACTCCCTGGAGATAATAGCGGTGTGGCAGATAATACCCCCTTCATCCGTGACGATAGCTTTGGTTTTTCTCATAGCCGGAACAAAATCCTGCCTGGTCACGGCGGCCACCATAATATCGCCCCTTTTTACTTTATCTAAGTCTTTATTGGTATAAACTACTTTTACTCTGCCTCTGGCAAATCCTTGGCAGGCGATAACTCCTTTTATTTCCTTTGATCTTCTGGCTCTGCTAAAATCTAACTCGTTTTTAAACTTACTTGCAGCCTGGCTACCGGAATAAATTTTTACTTTGTTTCCCTTTTGGATCAATAAATAATTTTTTTCTCTTTTTTTTGTCTCTCCTCTCGGAAACTTCTTATGGCTTTTTAAATACCCAATAATTTCGTCATTCGTTAAAACTGCTGCTTCTTTTACCCCCAAACCCAACCGTTTTCCAGCTTCAGAATAAAATTCCCTTAGCTCAAGATTTAATTTTTGCCTGATCATGTCCCGATAATCCCTTAAAAAAACATTCTCTTTCAAAAATTGAAGCAAATTTTTTAATTTTTTATCCGGTTTTATCTCTCTTGTTATTTTTTTAAAATTTTTCCGGTTTTTCAGGAATAATCTTTTTAATTTTCCCAATTCCTTATCTGGATTTTTTATATCTTTTAACTCTTGCAAAAAATGGCTTGCCGTATATGGCTCATGGTCAAAATCAAACATCGGAATATGCTGATATTTTTTAGTATGCCTCTTTATCCTCTCTAAAAACTCCCTTTTGCTTAACTTATTTTTTGCCCTAGCTAATTCCAAAATATCAATTCTTTCTTCCAAAACATTATTCGGGGTTAATTGAGAAGATAACTTTAAAAGATACTCATCCGTCTTACTTTTATCTCCTAAAGGTCTCCCTGATTCCTTTTTAAAAATAACCGCTAAGGGCTCGGCAATATTAAAAACCGTCCACATTCTTGCATAAAACTGCTCTACGTTCGGCAACAGAAAATTTACATATATTTTTAATAATTCTGCATCAGACAACTCTGATAAATTTCTATTAAATTTTTTTTCTATATCTTCCAATATACCTTCTAATTTACTTCTAGCTTCCTTGTGAAAATTTTTAACAAATTTCTCATTGCGCAATAGTCTATATAAACCTTCCTCATAGTTTTCGTATTGCTTTTTATCAACATAATATTCTGTTTTATTAGAATCCCTAAAAATCAGAGTGTTTTCCAAAGAAACTCCATAAACTTTTTTCATTGCCTTGCCCCAGCCGAAATTCCAGGCTTGGGCCACCTGAACGGCCAGCCTTCTTGTAATATATTTAGACCACATAATTATTATTTCTTTTCCTCAATCTGCAAATACTGATAAGCGCCCAGAGCCGCGATCGCTCCTTGGGCCGCCGCGGTTATAATCTGCTTAAAATTGCTCCCGTTCGTAAAATCCCCGGCCGCGAAGAGGCCCTTAGTCTTAGTCATTTGGTTTTTATCCACGGTTATAAAATTTTCCGGGTCAAGATCGATAAAATTTTCCAAGATCTCGGTATTCGCGGCGCGCCCGATTTCAATCAAGACTCCGTCCAGGGTTATTTCCCGCTCGCCGCCGGCCTTTATATTTTCCACAATAATTTTTTTAACCTTATCCGCCCCGATTATTTCTTTAATTTTAGAATCTAAAACCAACTCAATATTTTCCCTCTTTTTAACCTCATCAATTAAATACTCAAAACCCTTAAATTCCTGATGGCGATGAATTAAATAGGCCTTGTTCGCTATTTTCGATAAAATTTCCGCGGCGTCCAAAGCCGCATTGCCTCCGCCGACTACCGCCACTATTTTCCCTTTAAAAAACGGCCCATCGCAATTGGCGCAATAGGAAACTCCTTTTCCGTTAAGTTCTTTTTCTCCGGGCACGCCCAGTTTGCGCGGGGCCATGCCCAGGCACGCGATTATGGTTTTCGCTTCGTACTCCTTGCCGCCGGCTTTCAATAAGAAAGTTTTATCTTTTTGCTCCATAATTGAACTTACTTCTCCCGTTATTATTTCCACGCCCACGTTTTTTACCTGCGCCTGCATTTTCGTTATCAGGTCAAAACTTTCAATTGATAAAAATCCCGGATAATTTTCAATTGCCGAAGCCCAGGCCATCTGCCCGCCCAATTCTTTGCCGATTACTAAAGTTTTCATTTCCCGCCTGGCCGCGTAAATAGCCGCGGTCATTCCGGCCGGCCCGGAACCGATTATTACTGTGTCAAAAACCCCATTAGAAATTTTGTCATTTTTTTTCTCCATAAAATAATATTTTTATATTTTAATATCCCCCGCATTAACCCAGCCCAAAATTATTTCTAACGGGGCACGTTATCCTTTTATTATCTTAATTATAAATTTATTGTATATTTTTTTATATTTTTAGGCAAGAAAAAACCCCGAGAGAGAATCCCCCGGGGTTTTACGCAATTTATGCAGGCAGTCATTTTTTTACAAAAAAATTGAAAATTATAGGAGGATAAACAATAACAATGTTTGTAGGTCCTGAAGAGGAAATAACATCCTCTGACGGTTGTACCTTTCTCAACATTCTTGAGCGTATATACTCCTCAGTCACAAAACCCAACACCGCAGTCAGTTCGGAGACCGGAAGATGGTATCGGCCGGGGTTAGAAAAGTCAAAATAAAGGATCAAAGTCCCAAATAACCACCAGATAACCACCCACCAACCACCAGGCCTGTTCATCGTGGGGATATTTAGCTGCCTTTTCGCGTTATTGGCAGTAACATACTCCCTTAGGAAACCAATAAACACAACTACGAGAATACCAGATGCTGGGTCGTTAATATAGCAATTGAATTTCAGCCAGAGAAAAATAAGGGTCGAAATACTCCAAACATCAATCATCCGGAAAAATCTTTTATTCTTGTCCAACATGGCGGACCTCCATTTTCTATTGTTTTACCTTTTTAATGTACCTGTTAATGTGCCCGCATAAACATTACACTATACCAAAGTTTCTTTCTTTTGTCAAGGATTATGTACACCCTGGTACCAAGCGCGAGAACTTGTTTTAAAACCTTAGGTTATATATTGCTTCGTCTCGTCCCCGCGCCATCGCCAAAGCTATAGCGGCGTGCGATCGAAGTCCCGCAGCATTGTGGGACGGAGTGGGGTCAAGATATTTATAAAATTAAATCATGCTTTCCCCAGGTTATCCACGGCTATAATTTTAGCTAACATTAGCAAAAATAAAAAGAAAAGTCCACTAAAACGTGGACTTATCCCCAATTTATAAAAAATGACTTAAGTCTACAAAAACGTGGACTAAAGTCTTAACAAATGTCATTGCGAGGAGTGTAGCGACGAAGCAATCTAACGAATGATGTGTGGGCACAAAATAACATTTTTAGATTAAAATCATTGTGCGTGAGATTGCTTCGTCAGTCGTCCCGAAGGCTCGGGACTCCTTCCTCGCAATGACATGATAAATGTTCTACGAAAAACAATTAGCCAAAAAACAAAAAAGCCCACCTATCAGTTTTTACTGAAGTGGACTTTTACATTTACGAAGACTGGCAGATCAGGAATAACGTTTCTCTCCGGTTGCGTCATTCCATTCCGGATGCCTACCGTCCCGAAGACGACCCTCAATACAGCGGTACCAACCAGTAGCGAAACATTTACCAGGCCTCCAAACAAACTGGTGTTCATACTGGCCAATAGGAAGCCACTCAATCACGCCCATATATTTCATCCTTTTAAAGGGTTAATCCAATACGGGAAAAAACATGACTTTGTATGATGTAAAATATAAAAATCTTTGTCAATATAAATATCGCTAAAAAGTTCTACAAAGAACTTTTATTCAATATTAGCCAAAATCATACTAAATGCTTATTAGTAAAAGCACAACCAGAACTTGATTTTAGATATTTCTCAAATTTATAAGCTTTTTGTTTCTCAGCAAAAGCGGAATACCATCTTAGTATATAAGGTCGCCTTGTGCTTGAATATCGCGCATTCCCGGAATTATGCTCTTCTAATCTTCGTTTTAAATCAGAAGTCACGCCAATATAGCGGCTTTCATCCTTTTTGCTCTGCAATATATAAGTATAATACATACATTTTGCGGCCCCACTCCGTCAAGACTCCGCGGGGCACCACTTCGCCTATTTTATGTTTGTTATACTTAATCAATTTTATATGTGCTGTGCACCGCGAAGCTCCGAGGTTAAACCGAGGAGCGAAGTGGTGGACCTTAAGGGATTCGAACCCTTGACCCCTTCCATGCCATGGAAGTGCTCTAGCCAGCTGAGCTAAAGGCCCGGACATTAACCATTAACTTTTAACAGTTAACAATTAACAGATTAATGTTCTACGTAAAACTTTTAAATGGTTATAACTAACTTTTTGGCTAATATTAAATAAAAAACTAATAAAACGTTATCAAATTATGACTTTAGTCTACAATAATGTGGACTTTACCGATTTACAAACCAAATTCAGAAAAAACGGTTTGACCTCTGTAATCCCGCCAAGGGCGGGACGAAAGTGGGTGCTCTTGGCAGGAACCCCACAGTAATATTCACTTCGTTCATATTGCGCGGGGCAAGTCGAACCTGAAAATCAGGCCAAAAGGCCTCTGCCCTCCCCACCTGCCATCGCCTGTGCTCTTGGCAGGAATCGAACCTGCATCTAGGGCTTAGGAGTCCCTTGTTCTATCCATTGAACTACAAGGGCGAGAAAAAATCAAATTGCTTAAAAATAAAAAGTTTACCCCGTTAGAAAAATACCTTTGACTAAGTCGAAGGTATATAATATTCTATCGCAATTAGCAATAAAAAGCTACTGGGAAACAACGCATTTCTAATGGGGTGAATTAGAAATCCACAGTCTAAATACCATCTTAACCTATATTTTTACTTTTGACAAACCCCCCTCATTAACCTACAATTAACTAGAAGGAGGATCTTAAAATGATAACTCTAAAAGGCAAATAAACTCGGGTAAAAAGGGGGATTTGCCTGCCTAAAAACTATGTTTAAATCACAGGGCGACAAAGAAAAAATCAAGGAGGTGGAAACGATCATCGGGCCGTCAATCAAGGTCAAGGGCAATTTTAACGGCCAGGGCAATATCGTCGTGGAAGGAATCCTGGAGGGGAGCTTAAAAACCAACGGCGACGTCTTTATTGGAGACAAGGCCAAAATCGCCGCTACCATTGAAGCGCACGAAGCCAGAATCGGCGGCGAAGTTTCGGGCAACATAAAAATTAAAAAGTATGTGGAAATTGCCGCTTCCGCCAAAATCTTCGGGGATATTGAATGCGCCTCCATGTCTGTTGAAAGGGGAGCAATCTTAAACGGCAAATGCACTATGATCCCGGAAAGAAAAGATGAGGTGAAAAGTTAAGTTAATCATTCTTGCTTTATTAAAAAAGTTCCAACTTTTAACTTTTGAATTTTAACTTTTGATTTTTTTGTATGCATATTTACATTTACGACGATTACGTAAATACAAAAAAATACGATAACGCTTTGGCGCGCATTGAAACCCGGATTACGGACCTGGGACTAAACGGAAAAATTATCCGCCTGGGTCTTTTGCGGAACATTAACGAAGCCGTGGAGAACGAAATAAAGAGGGGAGCCAAGACCATTGTCGCGGTCGGCAATGACGGAACGGTCAATAAAATAATCAACGCCATTATCAGCGCGGGAATAAACAACCAGATGGACGTTGAGGTGCCTTTGGGCATTATTCCGGTTGGAAACGAGGGCAACCTAATCGCCGAAACTTTAGGAATCGGCAAAGAAGAAGAAGCCGGAGACGTTTTGTCCGCCCGCCGGATTGAAAAATTAGATATTGCCCAAGCGGGCAATAGTTTTTTTATCTCCCAAGCGAGAATCGCGAGCCAGGGCACGACTTTAGAAATTGAAAAAAATTATTCCATAGAAATAATGGAGCCGGGAGAAATAAACGTTATTAATCTTTCAGTCTTTTCCGACCTCCCCGAGGAAGCGCAAGCCAACCCACGGGACGGAATTTTAGAACTCTATATAAAAACCAAAGCCGGAAGGAAACTCACTAAATTAAACCCTTCCTCTAACCAAAGTCTTTTTTCTTTAAAAAAACTAACGATTATAAACAAAAAATACCCAATTATCCTGGATAACGCCATTGAAATTTCCACCCCGGCTGAAATAAGCGTCAACAGGAGTTTGAATGTGATTGTGGGGAAGGAACGACGATTCTAGGTTTTGGGTTTTGGATGTTGGATGCTAGGTTTTAGGATTTAGAAAATAAAGAAGTTCGGATAAAAATGAGTTAAGTGAAACAATTTTAATATTTTTATGAAAACGATTTTGGTTATAGCTCTGCTTATACCCACAATAGTATTTGCTCAAAAAAACGATAATTATGAGTGTATCGCTGAAACAATATTACAAGATTGCAAAGACCGTCTTATTCTGACATCTTCGGGCGATGAACTATGGTGGCCAATAAGTGAACAAAATAGAAATGTTACCTTTCTAACTCAATATATAATCAATAAAGAAGCGGGGTACCGAGAAAAATACAAAAATATTATTGACATAGGCTGGTTTGATTTTGTTTTATATTGCGAAAAACCAGGAGAAGGTGTAGTAACACATAAAAATAATACATTGAGCTACAACCAAAATCATTTTTTATGGTTAGATAGACCTATTGATTGTGCAGTTAAAAAATACGAGGAAAGCAACTTTATTAAATTTGAACCATCGATTAGTTTTTTTAGCTTTGCCCCCTTCTCAATCAATTTTTTTCCTATCTCAATAATTGGAGGCATAGCTGTTCTATTTTTTATTAATCGTAAGTATCAATTTATACAGATTAACATAAATAAAAAGAATTAAAATTGCATCGCCTAACACGGCATATTTGGTTCGCGAGCTAAATAAAATTATTTTGTAAAATATGGAAATACTAGGATATATACTTTACGCGATCCTCCTATTTGTCACGGCAGTGTGGATGTATGGCGTAAGAAAAAAAGTGGATGTAATGTACCCAACAGTGCTTGGCAGTATTTACTTTGTAATTGTAAGCATAATTTTCCCGCTGTATAATATTAATTTCCTGCACATTTTATGGGTCGGACCGCTTATCTATATATCCATCATAACCATAAATACCTTATTTTTCATAATAAAAATTCCTTTGATTTATGATCTACTACGTTTTATTTGCGATCTGTATACCTCAATATTAAGAATAGGACTGGACAAAAACAAAATAAAGCATCAACAGGAAAAATTAGATAAGGAATTTGTAGAAAATTATTTTAAAAAATAAGATTTTCCCGTTGCGGCAGAGTCTCTCACGGAGGACTCTGCCGATAATTTACACCAAACAATAATAATTTATCCTTTAATTATAAATATGGAAAAAACAATTTCTTATTTAAACAGCAAGATTTGGTATAGATTAGTAAAAGTCGCATACATTTTTTCTTTTCTAGCAGCGTGCGCTTTAACGGTTTTTATATTATTCTCGTTTTGTTATAAAACCTCTGAAGTTATTGATAATCCCAACACTAAAATAATTTGTCAGACAGGAAACAAGAAACAATTTTTAATAAAAGATGTTTTTAGTAATAATGACATACCAACTACTATACCAGATTATTATGTTGCAACTGATAAATTTTCTAAAAAAATATCCAACTTTTGTATAACGCCGCTTGACCCGGAAAAGAAATCATACACCTTGGAAGAATTACAAGCCTCCTCTCTAGAAGAATTACAAGCCGTAGGTGCAAAACCTAAAGATGGATTTATTCCTTATCCATACAGAATTGAAAAAAAGTATATAGAGGTCAAGGAAGGTGCTACAATATCAGTAATTTATTCACTAATCGGCTTGATTATAATGGCTCTTATTTTTGAAACTCTGAAACGAGTGTTTTATTATGTTGTACTTGGAACAATAAAACCTAAAAAATAAAATTCTCCCGAATAATACTGCCGCCGGCTCCAAGCTCCGCGTGGAGCTGACGGGGCGAAACACATAATTTATTACCACCGGATTTTTGTCCTTTGACAGAATGTTTTTAAAAGATTACCCCCAAATAAAACAACAGGAGGCGCGACATGGCACAATTAGTTAAAAAAGATCAACTTTCAGGAAAATCTGGTTTGGTGGCTACAAGCCGAACCCCCTTTCCCGAAGACGAGATTCGCAGATTAACCGCCAAACTGGAAAGATTTGCCCTCGTGCAAGAGGATGAAGATCTTTTCCAAATTTTCGGTGAATAAACTTCACCCGGGGACGGAACATCGTCCCCGTCTTTTAAAAGCATTTTGTTATTTCTCTTTATCTACGGTTCTTATTTTAGAAACGGCAAAAAGGCGAAAAACTGCTCTTCAAAACGAATATTTTTAGGAAGCTAACTAATCCAACAATTTAAAAGGAGGGGCGCCATGCCTACTTTTTTGACTATAACGGCTATTACACTGGGTGTGGTTGCCGTTTTGGCAATCATATTCCGCGAAAAAATCGGGGAAGCCTGGGAGTGGTTTTCTTACACGGCTGGATGGTGAGAGAAAATTTGCTCTTCAAAACTAATATTTTCAGGAAGCGAAAACAACAAATGAAATGAAGGGAGGGCCGTATGGCAGATCTAACAAGACTAAATGAAGCGCGTGTCCAAGATGGAGCTGGCGGAACCAGATTAGTCGGGCCGGGAGACCAGGTAAATTTATCGCCCGAGATGGATATTGAATCCGCGCGTGAGTGGCTCGGCCAGGGGCCGTATACTATCTTATGGATAGGCCAATGGCCATGTGGCCAAGTAATGCTCCACCTAAAGACCACGGGCGGGCAGAATAGCGGAGAGGTAAACGCTCCTGCCTCTGAGTTCAAATGCGCTGCATAACAGCGATCTCCATTCAATCTATGACATGGGGAGACAATTTTCGTCTCCCCACTTTCTAAAAGTATTTGTTTTAACTGCCGTCGGCTTTAGCTCCGCGTGGAGCTAGAGAGATAAACCCCACCTCACCTCCGCCTCGGCAAGCCTCCGGCCCGCTTCTCCGCCAGCTGGCGGATTCAGCGAGGCGAGCGAGACGGGCTAGCCCTCTCCTTAAATCCCCCTTACCCCCTTTACCGAAAGGGGGTATAAAAAGGGGGCAAAATAATATGGAAAATAAAATTAGTAAAAGTTTATACTGGACGCCAAGAATTTTATCAATAATCTTCTTATTGTTCCTCGCGATGTTCTCATTGGACGTTTTTGAAACGGGATTGACCGCCGGGCAAATAGCCATCGGTTTATTTATGCATAATATCCCTGTTTTTATTCTGGCGATTGTCCTTTTGATATCATGGAAATACGAAATTGTCGGAGGGATAGGATTTATTCTGGCCGGGCTGGTTTATATCGCTCTGCTTATGAGAAACCCATTCCAGTGGTATATGTTATCCTGGGCTATCCAAATTTCCGGAATGGCTTTTTTAACAGGAATATTATTTCTTATCGGCTGGTTTAAAAAAAATAAAAAAAGCCTTCCTTTATAGAAGGCGGCGGGACAAAAAAAATATGAAAAAAAATTTTTGTTCAGGTATTCATATCCTAATTCAAAAAGGAAATCAATATCTTCTCTTATATAGAAACCCCAAAGACAAAGAAGATCCTAAATGCTGGGATTTGCCCGGAGGCGGTATTCATTTCGGAGAACAACCGCTCAAAGCGGCTATCCGAGAAGCGAAAGAAGAAACGGGAATTGATATAAAAATTACAAAGATTCTCGCCCTTGGAGCTATGCCTTATAGAGGGGCCTGGTCAATTGGGACGACAGTGGCCGGGAAGTATTGCCGTGGTAAAATTAGACTAAGCAAGGAACACACCGATTACAAATGGGTTAGTAAGCGCGAATTGCGTTCAATAAAACCGAAAAGCGAAAACCTTGAGTCCCTGTTTAAATATTCATTGTAAAAATTTAATCCGCCCTGAATAATATGTTAATAAAAGATTTACAAAATTGTGAAGAAATAATTGCCGGAGATAAGACAATCCTCCGCGAAGTTTTGCATCCAAAAAATAAGGATTTACAGATTCGCTATAGTTTAGCTCATTCAATTGTAAAACCCGGCGAAACTTCATCGCCTCATAAACTTAAAACTTCTGAAGTTTATTATATTCTGGAAGGGGAGGGTATAATGTATATTGAAAATGAATCGGAAAAGGTTCATTCTGGCCAAGCTGTCTATATTCCGCCGAACGCCAAACAATATATTAAAAATACCGGAAATTTAGACTTAAAATTTTTATGCATCGTGGACCCGGCTTGGAGGCCGGAGGATGAAGAAGTTGTTTAGACATAAAATAAGCAGATAACAGCTATGAAAATTATTAAAAGAGAAGAATCTTTATCCGCGGAAAAACCCGAGGGAATAAACGTCCGCTATTATTTACGCGATGAATACGAAGTGCATTATAACGAGCAGGCGGCGGGTTCAACGCAAACCTGGCACCATCACGATAAAATCCTGGAGACTTTGTACATTATCAAAGGCGAATTAATCGCTAAATGGAGAATAGGCGATAAAATTGAGCAGCAGATTGTTGAAACCGGCGACCTGGTTGAAACGGAAAACACCCCGCATACTTTTATTAACAACACGGATAAAGTTGTAAAATTTATTGTTATAAAACAAGTGCCAACGGGAATAAATAAGAAGGATATTTTAAAGGGAGATAAAGTAATTGACCAATAAACTGCAGTCGGCTCCTTGCTCCGTATAGAGCTGACGGGGAAATCCCCCCCAACCCTCCGCCTCGGCAAGCCGATAGGCGAGATGGGCCTTTATCAAGGGGGCAATAAAATAATATGGAACAACCAAAAACTTACGAAAACTACCCCGGCTGTATAATCTTCGCTTCTAATTTCGTTTCTATCGCAACCTACCTTATCGGCGCCTTTATTATGGCACAAATCGGCCTTATCTGGCTGGTTTTATATTTATTGTATATAGCGGGGCTAGAAATAAGATTGATGAAATGGCACTGTACCAGTTGTTATTATTACGGAAAATATTGCGCTTTTGGCAAAGGCAAAATCAGCTCCTGGTTTTTTAAAAAAGGCGACCCTAATAATTTCCTAAGAAATAAAATTACCTTTAAAGATATCCTGCCGGATTTTTTAGTTTCCATAATTCCCTTAATCGCCGGCCTTGTTTTATTAATCTCAAATTTCAACTGGCTGATTCTAGCTTTAATTATTTTACTGGTAATCCTCGCTTCGGCCGGAAGCGGATTTGTCCGCAAAAATTTAGCCTGTAAATTCTGCAAACAAAGGGAAATCGGCTGCCCGGCTGAACAATTATTTAATAAAAAATAAAAGGCCATGCGGAATTGTTCACGCATGACCCTTGAAAAAAAACTGATTTTGAAAGGGAAGGGCCTTAGTAAGCAAGTTGCTGTACGACCCCGAACCCCTTGCTTCGCAGGAAGTCAATTGCCTCAAGTTCGGTCCTGCATCCCAATACGGAAAATCCGATAAAACCGCGCTTGGGCTTTTTTGCCTTCCTGACGCCGTTGAATTTTCGGCTAAAAACGGCAACGAGCCGATTAAAAAGTTGCGGCCTCCGGCCTCCGGCGCAACGGACCTTCACGGCCAGAATAACCCCTCTCGGAACGCCATCATCACGGATGACGCGCGTTGACACTCTCGTCTCAATACCATTTACCAAAAGATTCATTTTTCACCTCCCAGGGTTCAAGCGTTGTCCGGCAATCAAATTAATTTATTACCTTACAGGAAAATATAAAAAAAGTCAAGGTTATTAATAAACAAAAATTCTCTAACCGCCATGGAGAAAAAAATATTGAAAGAATTGAATAATTTTTTGGGAAAAGCCGCTTTGGCCACCTATGCCGGCGGCGGACCCGAAGTTGACCCGGAAGAACCGGGTTTTAAAGAACTGGGATTTGGAGAGGGCCGATGGCGCTATAAAGACAGCTACACGGGATTTTTCCAGTCCTTCGGCCAAGAAACGGTTTGGTTTAAGGGTAAGCCCTTCTGGACCCAAATTTACGGCGGCGGAATGGAAAAAAATTTTTGCCATGACGCCAAATTCGCCCATCAAACTTTCGCCTTTTTAAAAAAAGCCCTGTCCGCGGGAGAAAAACAAAAAAAATTCCAGCCGCGCGGCCCGAAAAAATTCGCTGATAGCGGCTGGGAATATTATTGCCGGTGGCAGGGTGATATTACAAAATTCAAAGGCCAAGAAAAAATTTTATTTAAGAAAAAAATCGTATTTACGCACGACTTTCTGGGAAGTTTAATTATTTCAGGATAGCACAACCTTTTAAGTAATTAATATGATGTTTAATCCAAACAATTTAGAAAGTATGCTCAGCGGCAGCTTTGTGAACTTTAAAAAACGGGAACGCCCGCCGCTTTCAGAACCGGAACGCGAATTTAAATTAAAAAACGAAAAAAAGCTAAAGGAAGGAATCGGAGTCTTGCGAAAATTAAGAACCCAGGCGCTAGATGAAGAGGACCCTGCCGAGCAACAGAATATTTTAGAAGAAGCCCACCAACTTTCTAGCAAGATGGCGGAAGTGATTTTAAGCCAGTCTTTAGGAGACAAACCGTCCCCGATTGACCCCTCTTTCTTAGAAACGCTCCGGCAAGCGCGGAGCAAGCACGTTGATAAAGACGCCGGCTCCGGACATGGTCTTCCCCCGCAATTTTCAATCCAAAATCTTTTTCGCGCCACAGACGACATGCTTGCCCGCATTGAGGAAAAAGCCCAATCAATCGAAACACCGGACCACAAATTAACGCCAGGAGAAATGAGGTATGTGCTCCAGGAATTTTTAAGAGGAACGAACGACCTGACCGTCAACACCATAGAAAAATTTTTTGAAAAAGATACAAAGGTAGGCGGTATTTTGAGCGGCGGAAGCGTTTATGTTGAATTGGTTAAAAAAATCGTTGAGAGATACGGCGACCCCTCTCTTAAAGTCAATTCTTTTGCTATTGCCGTAGATAAGGAAAATAAAAAAGCGGTCTTTGAGGCAAGCGAATCCGATGCGGCCACTCAAGCCGTTATTGTAACGGATGATATAATTGATAAAGGCGGCACTGTCCTGACCGCTCTCTGGGCGGCCGGGGAGCAATTCCCCAACGCCATCATATATTCCGGCAAAGGCACGGACCACTCCGGCGGCTTTGAAAAACGCCGGGCAGAATTACACCTGGGCCATCTCACGGGTTTGTTCCAAGATTTCGCGGATCTTTCCGAAGAGGGGCGAAACGATGAAGCGCTGGCTATTTTCAGGCAAGCCGAAGAATACGCCAAAGAAAATAAAGTCAAATTGCAACCGGGCTGGTATAAGCGAAAAGAATGTATAGAAAAAAGCATAAAATAAATAATCATATGGCAAATAAAATTATCATCTATTATTCTTTGGAAGGCAGCACAAGATTGATGGCCGAAACCATGGCCGAGACCATAGACGCGGATATTTTAGAATTAAAACCCCTTAAAGAAATAAATCCGAACGGATTTTTAAAATATTTTTGGGGCGGACGACAGGTAGTTTTTAAAGAAAAGCCAAAACTGGAAATTTTTGATAAAAATCCTTTGGATTATGATATAGTTATAATAGGCACCCCGGTCTGGGCTTTTACTTACGCCCCGCCCCTGAGGTCGTTTTTTAAGCGGGTGAAGCTAAGAGATAAAAAAATCGGAATATTTTGCTGCCATGAAGGCAATCCCGGGAAAACTTTAGAAAATTTAATTAAAGAATTAGCGGGGAATACGATTGTCGGGCAAACGGATTTTTTAAACGTAAAAAAAGACCAGGAAAAAAATATAGAGAAAGCTAAAGATTGGGCGCTAAAAATAAAGCAGCAGTCCTTCTGCTAAAGAGACTGCTGCTGGGCGGAAAAATATGATTTATCTTGCTTCAGACCACGCCGGGTTTGAATTAAAAAAAGAAATAGCTTCTTTTTTAAAACAAGCCAACCTTGATTTTATAGATATCGGCCCCCACCGATACGATGAATCTGACGATTACCCGGATTATATAATTCCGGCAGCCCAGAAAGTAGCTGAAAATCCGGACGGAAATAAAGGAATTATTTTAGGAGGATCGGGCCAGGGCGAGGCCCTTGCCGCCAATAAAGTAAAGGGTGTTAAAGCGGCCCTCTTTTACGGCGGGCCAAAGGAAATAGTCTCTCTGGCAAAAACCCATAATAATACCAACATACTATCGCTTGGCGCAAGGTTTTTAGATAAAGAAGAAGCTATTGGGGCAGTAAAACTTTGGCTTGAAACCGGCTTTTCGAACGAGGCCAGGCATAAAAGAAGAATCAAAAAAATAAACGATTATGAAAAATAATCCGAGAGAAAAAGAATATAAATTCTGCCCTTCTTGTACTACCAAACTTTCAAGAAAACTTATAGACAAACAAAAATTATTATCCTGCCCTAAATGCGGCTTTGTTTTTTGGAATAATCCCAAGCCGGTGGTTAGCGTCATTCTTAATAAAGAAGGAAAAATCCTCCTGATAAAACGGGCACAAAAACCGCTTATCGGCTATTGGTGTCTGCCCGGAGGTTATGTTGATTATTATGAAAAACCCGAAGAGGCAACCATCCGGGAAGTTAAAGAGGAAACCAATCTAAACGTCAAAATTAAAAAATTAATCGGCGTTTATCAGATAGATAATGACCCGCGGGGAATAAACTTAGATATAATCTATTCCGGTTTGATAACGAAAGGGGAAATCAAACTCAACGAAGAATCGCAGGAATTCAAATTCTTCACGATAGACAAATTGCCGCGATTGATCGCTTATAAACACAGGCAGGCGATACGAGATTGGAAAAAAATTAAAAAATAAACGAAAAACCATGAACAAAAAAATCCATAAATTAATTAAATATTCTCCGGGCGGAATTTTAAGCAAGGTTATTGAAAAAAATGAAAAAATGGACATTACTTTATTTTGCCTGGCCGCTAGAACGGAAATTTCCGAGCATACTTCCACAAAACCGGGCTTTGTTTATGTTATTGAGGGAGACGGAATTTTTAATCTTCGGGGAAAAGCCATAATTATGAGCCCCGGAACGTTAATTTACATGGAAAAAAACGCTGTCCATTCTTTAAGAGCCAATAAGAACACGAGTTTTTTGCTCGCGCTCGCGAATAATTAGAATATGAAAATAGAAGTCCATAAATATGTTTTAGAAATAGCGGTGTTTATCTGCGGCGCGGTTGTTATGGTGTTTGAGCTTGTCGGCTCAAGAGTGCTCGGCCCGTATTTGGGAACTTCTATTTTCGTCTGGACCAGTTTAATCGGCATAATCCTCGGAAGCCTTAGCCTCGGCTACTGGCTGGGCGGGAAAATTGCCGATAAAAAATCCAGCCTGCCAGGCTTATCTTTCCTTATTTTCTTAGCGGCCATTGGCATCGGTTTTACAATCTTAATTAAGGGCCCGCTGCTGGTATTTTTACAAGCAACGGTTTCCGATATAAAATTAGGTTCAATTTTGGCTTCTTTAATTTTATTTGCGCCCGCCAGCGTCCTTTTGGGCATGGTTTCGCCTTATGCCGTAAAGCTAAAAATAGATAACCTAAAAACCTCGGGTAGAACCGTGGGCAACCTTTACGCGATTTCCACCGTGGGGAGCATTGCCGGAACCTTTTTGGCCGGTTTTTACTTAATCCCGGAATTCGGCACGACTAAATTATTAATTCTTCTTTCCGCCGCCTTAATTATCGTTTCTGTTTTTATATCTTTAAAGCAATTCCTTAAAATAAAATTTTTTGTTTTCCTCCTCTTTTTTTTCGGCTGGTTTTTAACTGACGCCGCGTCTTTAGCCCTCGCGAAAAACGGTTTTATAGATATAGATACCGGATATAACCGCATCTGGATTTTTAACCATCAAGATGCGGAAACCAATAAACCGATCAGACTAATGAGGATAAATAACGAAAGCAGTTCCGCCATGTTTATAGACAGCGACGAGCTGGTTTATGAATATACAAAATATTATAATCTTGTGAAGCATTTCAATCCGGATTTTAAAACCGCCCTGATGATCGGCGGCGCCGCCTATTCCTATCCGAAAGATTATTTAAAAAAATACCCGGAAGCGGCCATTGATGTGGTGGAAATCGACCCCCGGCTTGCCGAACTGGCAAAAAAATATTTTAACTTAAAAGAAAACCAAAGATTAAATATATACCATGAAGACGGCCGAACCTACCTTAACCGAACGCAAAAAAAATATGATGTAATTTTTGGCGATGCCTTCACTTCCCGTTATTCTTTACCTTACCAGCTGACCACCCAGGAGACGGCCCAAAAAAAATATGACATTCTGAATGATGACGGAGTTGTTATTTTAAATATCATTTCGGCAGTGGAAGGCGAGAAAGGAAAATTTTTAAGGGCCGAGTACGCCACCTACAAAAGCGTCTTCCCGCAAATTTATTTGTTCCCCGTGAGAAAACCGGATGATGGCCAAGAAGTGCAAAATATTATTTTAGTCGCTTTAAAATCTAAGACGGTTCCGGCCTGGCAAGATGCCAATAACGAATTAAACGGATATTTGCAGCATCTCTGGAAAAAAGAAATTAATCTAGACCTGCCGATATTGACTGATGATTACGCGCCGGTTGATTACTATATCAGTAAAATAATTTAAGCTTATGTCGCACGAAATTGAAGCGGATTACAAAGAAAATTGGTATGATGAAAGAACGCAATGCCAGAATTGCACGAGTTTTATAATGGGCGCGGACGGAAAATATTATTGCTCCGAGGGCAAATGCGAAGTGCCGGCTAACGCCCATTGCGATTTTTTTCAGGCGATTGATTAAAAAATTAATTTATAATTAAACAAAAAATTTATGAAAGGTTTTAACGCCAACATTGAAAAAGACACTTTGGAAAATAAAAATTTCCGCCAAGTGCTTTACACCGGCAAACACAGCCAATTAGTACTTATGTCGCTTCTGCCCAAAGAAGAAATCGGGATGGAAACGCATCCGGACAATGACCAATTTTTCCGTTTTGAAAAAGGCCTGGGAAAATGTCTTATTGACGGCACTGAATACAAGGTTAAAAACGGGTCGGCCATAGTCGTGCCGGCCGGAGCCGAGCATAACATTATCAACGCCTCCAAAACCAAGGAATTAAAGCTCTACACCATCTATTCTCCGGCGCACCACCAGGACGGAGTCGTGCGCGCGACCAAGGCCGAGGCCGAGGCCAACGGACCGGAGTTTGACGGGAAAACCACGGAATAAAAAATGAAGGCGAAATTGGCTAATCTCGCCTTCACCTTAGCGGGGGAATAAAAATCCCCCAACCCCCTTTGCCGAAAGGGGGAATTAAAAAATAAAAATATGACAAAAATAAACGAAGTTTACAAATGCAATATCTGCGGCAATATCGTGGAGATGGTCCATACCGGAGCCGGACAATTAGTTTGCTGCGGTCAACCCATGGTCTTGCAAGTTGCCAATACGGTCGACGCGTCTAAAGAAAAGCACGTGCCGGTTATAGAAAAAACCGGCAAAGGATTTAAAATAAAAATCGGCTCGGTTCCCCACCCCATGGAAGAAGCGCACTATATTGAATGGATAGAAATTATTGCGGACGGCCAGTCTTACAAAAAATTCCTAAAACCCGGGGATAAACCGGAAGCCGAGTTCTGCGTTGACGCGAAAGAAATTCTCGCCCGGGAATACTGCAATCTGCACGGGCTTTGGCAGGCGTAAAATCACGGATTAAAATCATAGCAAAAGGATATCACAAATCCTTTATGAGTTTATAATATCTATTAAACCAATTATGCCAACGAAACAATACATTGAAGGGCTAATAGACGGATGTAAAAAAAATCATTGCGAAAATACTTGTTGCGACGATGACCAGGTAGAAGAGTGGGCTAATGAGTACTTTGCCTTCCATGAGAGAATCAAAGATCACCTTACGGCCGCAGGAATCAACATTAAATTTATCGGGGATCGGGTGCAATTTAAAAATTGTACAGACGGTAAATTGTGTAAATTTTTAAAATACTCCCTGAATAAAGATATTGACCCGAGGCCGATTGACTGCAAAATATTTCCTTTTGTGGTGGATTGGAATTCTATAAATTTTGATAAAAAAATAGTTAAACTGTATTACTGGGACGAATCCTGCCCCTTGATTAAAGATAACTCCATACCGACAAAATTCAGGAGAGAAGTAGAGATTATTATCAAACGAGATTTTGCCGTGTTATTTTATGGGGCAAGATTTAAAGTAGAATTCGTCAACCAAATTTATCAAAATTAATTTCTCTAGTCTTGAAATAAAAAAGAGGGCAAGATTAGCTAATCTCGCCCTCTTTTTTATTTTTTGTAAAATTTATTGCAAATTGACTTTTTCTACTTTTTCCATTTTTTGGCCTAAAAATTTTTCTCCCAGATTTTTAAACCTAGCTACATCATCCGTGGTATAAAAAATTCTTTTTTTCTCTTTTAAAATTTTTCCTTCAATTTCCGGATGCCTTCTTAAATAATCGGCTAATTTTTCGGCGACAAATTTAGGCGAGTCAAAAACTTGGCAGCGCTTGCCCATTACTTTTTTTATTTCCTTAAAAAGAAGGGAATAATGGGTGCAACCCAAAATCAGGCAGTCAATCTTTTTTAATTTAAGCGGCCGCAAATAATATTTTAAAATCATTTTCGTCTCCCGGTTTTTAACCCAGCCTTCTTCCACCAAAGGCACCAAGAGGGGACAACTCTGGCTATAAATTTCCAAATCCGGATAAAGTTTTTCCAGTTCCCGGCCATAAGCCCCGGATTCAATCGTGGAGCGCGTGCCAATAATTCCTATTCTATTTTTTTTCGGCGCAAGTTTCACATTTTCCACTACGGCTTCGGTAATCGGGATAATAACGCCCAGGACCCGCCGGGTAGAATAATTTTCCGGCAGCCATTTTTGCTGAATTTTTCTTAAGGCCTCGGCCGAAACGGTATTACAAGCCACAATTATCAGCTCGCAGCCTTTTTTAAATAAAAAATCCACCGCTTCCTCGGTGTATTTATAAATCAGCTCGGGCGACTTATTGCCGTAAGGGGCCCGGGCGCTGTCGCCCAAATAAATATAATCGTAATCCGGCAGGCGAGCCAGAAACGCTTTCAAAATTGTCAACCCGCCAAAACCAGAATCAAAAATACCAATCATAAAAATAAAACTATTTAACAATCTGACCCTCTATGGCGCTACCGCCCTTATTATCCTTTTCTTTAAAAACATATATTTGCTGCAAGGCGGTTAGAAGCGTGATAACGAACCAATAAAGAGTCAGGCCGCCGGGCAGGGTCAGACCGAAAAAAACCGTTAAAATCGGCATGAAATAAAGCATCTGCTTATTCATAATCGCCATCATGTTTTCATCCTTGGCTCCACCCGTCTTAACCGCCGGCTTGCTTGTCATCATCATTTTCGCCTGCCAAAACTGAGCGGCCCCGGCCAATAAAGCCAGATAAACGTTAGGCTTAGCCAGTTCTAAAAACCCGAAAGACAGACTATTAACCGCTTCGGGCCGGCTGATAAAAGAATAAACCAGGTTAAGGGAATCGCCAGCGAGGCCGTCCCGAAAAACCATAAAAACCGCCCACAAGAAAGGCAGCTGGATTAAAAGCGGCAAACAGGAAGAAAATGGATTAACCTTATTTTCCTTATAGAGCTCTAACATGGCCCGGCCCTGTTCTTCTTTTTTATTGGCGTATTTCCTTTTTATCTCCTCAATTTTTGGCTGCAGATCCTGCAAAGCTTTCTGGGATTTAATTGACTGCCTGGATAGGGGCAGCAAAACCGCCTTGATAATAACCGTCAATAAAATAATAGCCAGCCCCAGATCGTGGCCGGGGACGACGTTATATAACCAGACCAATAAATTTAAAATTGGCTGATAAAAAATAATTTGAAATATATGCGCCATAAAATAGTTAAAAGTTATAAAGTTTTTAAAGTTAAAAGTTTTTTTGACTTTATGGACTTTATAACTTTCTGACTTTCTACTGAAGGGGGTCCCAGCCGCCCTTATTCCAGGGATTGCAGCGCATTACCCGCCAGACGGCCTTAAAACCGCCTTTTATAAAGCCATATTTTTCTATGGACGCAATCGCATAATCCGAGCAAGTGGGCCGGAAACGGCAATAACCGTAGGGATGAAAAACCTTTAACAAGCCATGGTCAAAAGACAAAATTTTCTGGTATATCCTTATTACTTTTACGGCAACGTACCGGGGATAATATATAAGATTCAACATATCATCTATATAAACCCAGCTTTTTAAAATTAGAGCCAATCGCTTCCTCTATTTCCTGATAACTTTCCCCCAATATTGGCGGCAAAGTAATAATAACAACATCAAAACCCGGCTTAATTTCAGAAGTTTCTAATCTTATCACCTCTCTTATCCGTCTCTTAATTTTATTTCTCTCTACGGCCTTTTTGCTGATCTTGTTGCTTACCAAAATACCAAAACGGCTTGCGGTAAGCCCGTTGGCAACGGCTTTTACCCCTAAAATCTTGCTAAAGCTGGAACGCCCACTCTTAAAAACCTTATCAAATTCCTTGTCCTTTTTTAATTGCTTCTCTTCCTTAGGCATAAATCCCGCGCCTTATCCCATACCTTTACAAAAAGATGCGGGATAAACAGAAACCGCTCCCATCTTAAAATTGGCGCGGTTTTTGGCTTTTTGGAAAAAATTATTTAGAAAGTTTCTTCCTTTTTTTAGTCCGGCGCCTGGCTAAAACCTTGCGCCCGCTTTTGCTCGCCATTCTCTTCCTAAAACCATGCTTCTTTTTAGCCCTTCTTCGGTTTGGTTGATAAGTTCTTTTCGGCATATCGATTTATTTGCCCCGTTAAATAATTATGAAATAAACTCAACGGAGTTAAACAATTTAACTCTTGCTTTTTTTAAATATTTTTATTACTATCTTAACATATCATGTTTTCTGCTTGAGGTCAACTTTATATAATAATACAATATTATCTGTTTTATCTTATAACTTTTTTCAGAATATGCCTCCACTTTTGCTTAAGGCAAAGCGGGTGGCGGAGCTCGCGGGGCATTAGATCCCGTCCAAAAGACGCGGGATTTATTAAATAAAAAGCCCAGACGTTTGATGACGCCGGGCTTTACCGAAAAATAGAGCGGCTATTAGTTCCTGCTCATACGGAGACGATGGGCATTGATATAATAATATCCCACCACCGAAAAGCTCAAAAAAAGAATGCTGGCTCTAATAAAAAGCCAGGCGGAAAGGGCAAGGGCTAAAATTAGATTTATGGTCCAGGGCCAATTAAAAAAATAAGCCAGCCAAAGGACCATTATGCCGAGCAGATAAAAAAATGTTCCCAGAAAGGAAATTAATAAAAAATTTTCTACCCGGTGGGGTTTGCCTATCAGCCAGGACAATAACCCTAAGAAAATGACAACGGAAAGGACAATCTCCATGTTTATGCTGAAGTAGCCGTCTGAAGCATCCATGTTTTTTCTCCTATCAAAAAATAGAAAGAACGTTCTCGCCTTTTGATTTTATCTCTTTGGAAAACCCCTCCTTTTCGACGGGGGATACCTTGTTTATAAGCTTTATTTACCATAAATTTCTCCCAATGTCAAACTCAAAATACAAGAAAAATTTCTCTAAAACTTTTCCACCCCTTATCAACAATTTATGAACATTGACGTGGGTTTCTTTATTAAACTTTACCTGTTATACTTGTCTCCATAACAAACCCACGCACTTTTTAGCCGGGTTAAATGTCCCGCTAAAAAGTCTGGGGCAGATAATATCTCTTTACTTTATGAATAACGAGCAAATTTGGCAGGCGGTTTTAGGAGAAATAGAATTGAGCCTGTCTAAAGCCAACTTTACTACCTGGTTTAAAAACACTTTCATCTCCCTGTTTGACGATGAGCAGGTTATAATTTGCGTGCCCAACACTTTTACCAAGGCCTGGCTTGAAAAAAAATACCACAAAGAAATTTCAACGGCTCTGGAAAATATCACCAGTAAAAAAGTCAAAAAAATATTCTATAAAGTGGAAATGAAAAAAACCAGTTCAGTCGACAGCATCCTTAAAAAAATAAAACTGAAGAAAGATGAAAACATAATCGGGGAAACGGCCGTTAATAACCGTTTCAGTTTAAACTCCCGCTACGTCTTTGAAAATTTTATCGTGGGCAAGGGAAATGAACTGGCCCATGCCGCCTGCCAGGCCGTGGCCGCCAATCCGGGCAAAGCTTATAATCCTTTATTTATCTACGGCGGAGTCGGTTTGGGAAAAACCCATCTTCTCCAAGCCATCGGCCACGAAGTTTCAAAAAGAACCGATAAAATTCTCTACGTCACCAGCGAAAAATTCGCCAATGACTATATCCAGGCCGTAAGAAGCGGCGGAGCCAAAGAATTTAAGGACCGCTACCGCAATGTGGACTTGCTTTTAATTGATGATATCCAGTTTATGGGCGGCAAGGACGGAACCCAGGAAGAATTTTTCCATACTTTTAACGAACTCCACCAGACCAACAAACAAATAGTCATAACCTCGGACCGGCCGCCAAAATCTATTCCCGCTATGGAAAAAAGGCTTCTTTCCCGTTTTGAATGGGGCATGATTGCCGATATCATCCAGCCGAACGTCGAAACCAGGATGGCCATTTTAGATAAAAAATGCCGGGAAAAAAATTACTCTCTAAACGAAGAAATCCTGTCTTATATCGCCAATAATATTTCTAATAACGTCAGGGAGTTGGAGGGGGCTTTAAACCGAATAATCGCTTACCACGAATTTAATAATACCACTCCGACCATAGACACAACAAAAGCGATTTTAAATGATTTAATGACCAATCTCCAGCTAAGGTCGCTTTCGCCCAAAGACATTTTAGAGGCGGTGGCCAAGTTTTATAATTTAACCACCAAAGATTTAACCGGGAAAGGAAGAAGAAAAGAACTGGTCTGGCCAAGGCAGATTACGATTTTTTTAATGCGCGAAGAAACAAATACCTCTTACCCGACGATCGGCCACGAATTGGGCGGCCGGGACCACACCACGGCTATGCACGCTTATAATAAAATTTTAAGAGAAGTGAAGGAAAAAGAAAACGAAAAAATAAAACAGGAAATAGAATCAATAAAACAAATCCTTTACAACACCTGTTTATAACCCCTGTTGATAAAACCTTAACTTACCCCAATGACTTGTTGATAAAGACGGGGGGAAACAATTTACCCACAGCCAAGCCAAAAATTAACCCCAATTTTTATCGAAAATATCAACAACTTGTTAAGAGAAAAATTTTAAAAAAACAAAACAAAAACCCCGAAACCACCCCCCAGATCTAAGTTATCAACCGCCTTATTACTATTACCTTTTTATATAATATAGAGTTTAAGTTATAATTAACCTCTCTTAAAAATATGAAATTTTCTATCCTAAAAGAAAATTTAAACTCCGCCCTTTTTATGGTAAGCCATATAACCGGCAAAAACATAAACCTGCCAATTCTTAATAATATTATGATAGAAGCCGGGGATGGGAATATAAAGTTAATAAGCACGAATCTGGAGGTTGGCATAATTCACAGCCTACGGGGGAAGATAGAAAAAGAAGGTTCTTTTACGGTTGATTCTAAAGTAATAACCGATTATGTGGCCCTGCTTCCCAATAAAAAAGTGGACGTTGAAAAAAAAGAGAATAATTTGGTGGTGGAATGCGAGAATTATAAGACTAAAATTAAAGGACAATCAGCCGATGAATACCCCCCAATTCCGTCAGTTGATAAAAATAACTATTACAGCGCCCGGGTGGATGAGTTTAAAAAAGCCCTGGCCCAGGTGGTTTTCGCCGTTTCCACCTCGGAAACCAGAATGGAGCTTTCGGGAGTGTTTTTCGGCTTCCATGGCCATAAATTAACTTTAGCCGCGACCGACAGCTACCGCCTATCGGAAAAAGAAATTAACCTAAAAACCGGTACCGGCAATGGCGAGCAGAATATAATTATTCCGGCCCGAACCCTTCTTGAGTTAATAAGAATTCTGTCCGGCCTAAAAGAAAATGGCGATGCGGCCGGCGACGACGAAGAAATAAAATTTTATATTTCCGACAACCAGATTTTATTCACCATTAAATCAACCGAACTTATTTCCCGCCTGATTGAGGGCCAGTATCCGGACTATAAGCAGATTATCCCGACCGCGGCTAAAACCACCGCCCTAGTTAACCGGGCGGAATTAGTCAGGGCGGTAAAAGCCTCGTCTCTATTTTCCAAAACCAGCATCAACGACGTGAACCTGGATTTTCCCAAAGGCAAAAATCAAGTCGTGATTTCTTCCGCTTCGGACCAGACCGGAGAAAGCGTTATTAGTTTAGAAGCGGACAGCCGCGGGGAAGATAACGGCGTGGTTATAAATTACCGCTATTTGCTTGACGGGCTTAACAACCTGGACGGGGAAAACGTAAAAATAGAAATTATTGACAATAACACACCCTGCCTCCTCAAGCCGGAAAAAGAAAAAGATTATTTATATATTATCATGCCGATTAAACAGTAAAAATAAAATAATAAAATAATATAAAAATAGGTGTATACAAAACCGCCAGCAAAGTAGCCGG
>Ga0265296_1000306_pt1 | contig 83373 bp, 77 predicted proteins | sample MunlanPumphouse1_FD_189073 | JGI IMG/M metagenome (GOLD analysis project Ga0265296, IMG submission 189073) | Groundwater microbial communities from a municipal landfill in Southern Ontario, Canada - Pumphouse #1 | ecosystem: Environmental > Aquatic > Deep subsurface > Groundwater | place...
CTTTGCTGGCGATTTTTTCAAGGAGTGTTGGGGCTTCATCTTCGTTCCTTCGTCACTACGACGAAGCCCCAACACTCCTTAAATCACAACCTCAAATCTGTGCCATTGGTGCTGACGGGGGACAGTCGAGAGAGTTGCATCCGCCATGCAATGCCGATTGGGCGATCTGCTCGACTGAAGACGTCAACATGAAAGCGATCCTCCGGCCAATAATGTCCCGAAGCTCGAATCAGATTTGGAGCCAGAAATGCCGAAAGATAGCGATAGCTTGGCGTCCACGTCGCCGAAGGTTGCCGCCCGTGAAAGGCGGGAGTCGATCAGATCAATGCCCAAAGGACCAAGAAAACAGGTCGCCAAACGCCTGCATCAAATTATCAGTCACGCGGACTCTCTGGTTGCCAGTCACGACGCCACGGAGCCCCCCGAGTAGATAAGCGACCTAATCGATGATCTCGACCGAGTTGCGTTGATTGGGGTTCCGCGCCCCACCTCCCGGTTTTCACGGATGGCGGAACGGTTGTGGCGCGAGTTCAGAGTAATCGCAAGTGGCCCTGCGACTGTTCCATTATAAGATGCTGCTTTGGGCGCGTTCCGACGCAGGGCATTTCCACGCCTATCGAGGCGCTTGGGTAAAGTTTATGTGGGTATAGCGTAGGTCAAGCCGATTTCCCTGCCCAAAGTGACCCAAGCGGGACCCAAATGGGTTCCCTGCTGAAAGGCCCTTCCGCCGGATGTCTCGGAAATCCCTTCTGAAAGGGCTGGTGCCGCTTCAGGACTCGAACCTGTGACCCCATCATTACGAATGATGTGCTCTACCAACTGAGCTAAAGCGGCAACGAGGGGCGCCACTAGCAGCGCCTTGGGATGAAAACAAGCATCCTTGCGCAGGATTCGGCGTTCGCATTTGGGACCGGCAAAGCGGGGACGGTCCGCCGCCTAATCCTGACCCAGCGGCAGTTCGGTCGTCGCCTTGATTTCGGACAGCGCGACCGTCGAATTGATTTCCTGTATCCCCGGCAATTTGCTCAGCTGGTCAAAGAAGAAGCGTTCATAGGCGTCGATGTCTTTCGCGACGATCCGCAGCATGAAATCGGTCGTGCCCATCAGCACATAAGCGTCGAGCACCTCGGGGAACCCCCGGATCGCGGCGCTGAATTCGTCGAGGTTGGCGCGGCCGTGGGCGTTGAGCTTGACCTGTGCGAACACATGCGCGTTGAGCCCGACCTTGCGCCGGTCGATGATCGCGACGCGTTTCTTGATGAAACCCTCGCGTTCGAGCCGGTCGATGCGGCGCCAGCACGGCGAGACCGACAGCCCGACGCGCTCGGCGATTTCGGCCGTCGTTTGATTCGCGTCGCGCTGCAATTCGCGGAGAATCTTTATCTCGAATGGGTCAAGATCGGTCATTTCATTCTCATATGACAATTTTGCGGATCATAACATGCAAAAATCGGCATAGGCGGCCGATAATCGATCAAGAATGCCCAAGGCGGAAATGCGACAAGGCACGCTCAATCAAAGGAGAGTGTTTCATGGTCGTCCGTCTTGCCCGTCTGGCCCCGCCGCTCGAATGCGTGCGGCTCTATGATCTCGAAGCGGGGCTCGACGGATTTATTGCCATTCACTCGACCGCCTTGGGGCCGGGGGCGGGCGGCTGCCGCCTGTGGTCCTACCCCGATATGAAGCAGGCGCTGGGCGATGCCGTGCGGCTTGCCGAGGGCATGAGCTACAAAAATGCCTTGGCCGGGTTGCCGCTCGGCGGCGCGAAGGCGGTGCTGCGGCGTCCTGAAGGCGAGTTTGATCGGGTGGCCTTGTTCCGCGCCTTCGGCCGCGCGGTCGAAAATCTGGGCGGCATGTATGTCACCGCCGAGGATGTTGGCACGTCGGTTGAGGATATGCAGGAGGTCGCCGCAGCCTCGCGCCATGTCGCCGGACTGCCCGCGGTAGCGGGACGCGCGGGCGGCGACCCGTCGCCGTGGACCGCCAAGGGCGTATTCGAATCGATGCAGGTCGCGGCCGAGTTCGCACTGGGGCGCGATCTGGCGGGTCTGACGGTGGCGGTGCAGGGCACCGGCAATGTCGGCGCCGACCTGTGCCGTCGTCTCGCCGACGCCGGTGCGCGGCTGGTCATCGCCGACGTCAATCCGGCGCGCCGCGACCGGCTGAAGGCGGTGCATGGCGCCGAGGTCGTCGACGTGTCCGAGATCGCATCGGTCGAGGCCGACATCTTTGCGCCCTGCGCGCTCGGCGGCGCGCTCGACCGCGAGACCGTTGCCACGCTGAAGGCGAAGCTCGTCTGCGGTGCCGCGAACAACCAGCTTGCGACCCCCGACGTCGCGGCGCTGCTGCTCGATCGCGGGATCACCTATGCGCCCGACTATGTCGTCAATGCGGGCGGGATCATCAACGTGTCTGCCGAATATCTGGGCGAGGACGAACGCGATGGGAAGGCGCGCGTCGCCGCGATCGCCCCGCGCGTCGGCGCGCTGCTCGAACGTGCAGCGCGCGAAGGCCGCTCGCCCGCGCTGGTGGCCGACGAGATGGCCGAAGAGGTGATCGCGGGCGCGCAGCGCGAGGCGGCCTGATGCACCGCTTCCGGGTAGAGGCGATCCTCGATCCGCAATCGCTGCCGCGCGTCGCCAATTATTTCGCGCAGCGGTCGATCGTGCCGAGCGCAATGGCGATGCAGGTCCTGCCCACACATATGCGGATCGAGGTGACGGTCGCGGGGCTTCCGCCCGGACAGGCGGTGATCATCGCGGCGAAGCTGGGCGAAGTGGTCGCCGTCACGGGGTCGGAGCTGGAAGAGCTTGTCGCCGAACTGGCCTGACGGAATGGCGGCCCGTAGCGAACGGAGCCAAGCTCAGCTACGGGCCGCAACAGTATCTCTACTGCTTTGGTAGAGTGGCAGCAGGGCGATGGCTTGGCTAGACTGAGGGCGTTCGAAACAACGCAGCAACCACTCGATTCATCGCCCGAAATGCCACCGCAGCAAAAGACCAGAACCGGACTCATCATCCGCCACGTCCCGCACGAAGGGATCGCCGGATACCGCGAACCGATCGAGGCCGCGGGATATGTACTGACGCGCCTCGATGTCGCTGACCCGGATTTCGGCGCGATCGACCTGGGCGAGCCCGACCTGCTCATCATGATGGGCGGCCCGATGGGGGTTTACGAGCAGGACGCGCATCCGTGGATCGTCTGCCAGCAACGGCGGCTTGCGCGCCGTCTCGACGCCGGGCGGCCGACGCTCGGCGTGTGCTTCGGGGCGCAGATGATGGCCGCGGCGATGGGCGCGCGTGTTTATCCGGGACCGGCGAAGGAGGTCGGGTTCCACCCGCTGAGCTTTGTCGACACGGCCTCGCCGCTGCGCCACCTTGCCGATGTGCCCGTGCTCCATTGGCACGGCGACACCTTCGACCTTCCCGATGACGTCGAATTGCTGGCATCGACGCCGACCTATCCGCATCAGGCATTTCGGCGCGGCAGCAATATCCTCGCGCTGCAGTTCCACGGCGAGATGGGGCTCGATCCGCGGTTCGATGAATGGTTGCGCCAATGGCCCGATGCCCTCGACGAAACCGGCGGAAGCGTGAACGGAATGCGCGACCTCCACCGGCGGCATGGACCCACCGCAGTGGCGGCGGGGCGCACGATGATCGCCGAATGGCTCGCCGGGCTGATCGACTGAACGGCCTTCGCCGACCTTCAAGATTTTCTTTCGCGATGACGAGGCCGCGGCGGCTTGCCTCGCCCGCAGACGCGTGCGAGGGCACCGGCGAGCAGTCGGAGACGAAGACGATGCAGTTCGACGTGGTGATAGTGGGCGCGGGTCATGGCGGAGCGCAGGTGGCGATCATGCTGCGCACACAGAAGTTCGCGGGGACCATCGCGATCATCGGCGAAGAGCCCGAACTCCCCTATGAACGCCCGCCGCTGTCGAAGGAATATTTCGCGGGCGAGAAGGAATTCGAACGCATCCAGCTGCGTCCCGCCAAATATTGGGATGAGCGCGAAGTCACGATGCTGCTCGGCAAGCGTGTCGCGAGCGTCGATCCGGCCGCGCACACGGTCACCCCCGATGGCGGCGAGACGATCGGTTATGGCAAGCTCGTCTGGGCGACCGGCGGGTCTCCGCGCATGTTGCCGATCCCCGGCGGTGACCTTCCCGGCGTGCAGGGCGTGCGCACGCGCGCCGACGCCGATGCGATGAAGGCGGCTTCCGAAACCGCGGGCCAGATCGTCGTTATCGGCGGCGGCTATATCGGGCTCGAAGCCGCGGCGGTGCTGAGCAAGGCGGGCAAGAAGGTCGTGCTCCTGGAAGCGCTCGACCGCGTGCTCGCGCGCGTCGCTGGTCCTGACTTGTCGCGCTTTTACGAGAAAGAGCACCGCGACCATGGCATCGACCTCAGGCTAGGCGTGTGCGTCGATGCGATCGAGGGCGAGACCAAGGTAACCGGCGTCCGCCTTGCCGGCGGCGAGGTGATCCCCGCCGATCTCGTCATCGTCGGCATCGGCATCGTGCCCGCGGTCGAACCGCTGATCGCCGCGGGTGCGGACTGCGCCAACGGCGTGCGCGTCGATCGCCTCTGCAAGACGAGCTTGCCCGACGTCTATGCAATCGGCGATTGCGCATCGCATGCGAACGATTTCGCCGAGGGCGCCGAGATCCGGCTGGAATCGGTGCAGAACGCCAATGATCAGGCGAATGTCGTCGCGAAGGGCATCGTCGGCGACGAGGCGCCCTACCATGCGATCCCGTGGTTCTGGTCGAACCAATACGACCTCAAGCTCCAGACCGCGGGCCTCTCGACCGGGCACGATCAGGCGGTGCTGCGCGGCGACCCCAGCGCGCGCAGCTTCTCGGTCGTCTACCTCAAGGCGGGCAGGGTGATCGCGATCGACTGCGTCAATGCGACCAAGGATTATGTCCAGGGCCGCATGATCGTCACCGCTGGGCTCGTCGCGACGGCGGAGCAGCTGGCCGACACCGAAACGCCGCTGAAAGCGCTGCTCCCCGCCTGACCGCTACCAGCTGATCGTTACCCCGACCGTGCCGCCGTAACGCCGGCTGCGCGGCCCGTCGGCGTCGAACGCATAATCGCCCTTCACATGCACCGCGACGCTTGTCCCAAAGCGTGCGATCAGCCCGGCGCCGACCTCGGCCTCGGTCCGACCAAGGTCGGTGCGGATCGGGTCGGTGCCGAAACGCGTTGACTGGTCGCCCGAAAAGCCGTGCCACAGGCTGGCGTGGAGATAGGGCTGGAAGCCGCCATATTCACCCTGGAGGCGCAGTCCGGCGCGCCCGGTGAGCACGTCGCCCGTGGCGAAATCGACCGTCGAAAAGGCATCGGCGCGGTCGTCGAGCTTCACTTGTTGCCACAAGAGCTGCGCCTGCGGTTCGAGCCTCCAGTTGCCCGAGAGCGCGATCGGATATCCGGCCTCGATCGACGCCGTCCAGCCGGTGCCGTCGATGTCGATGGCCATGCCCGAACTGGCGGCGGCGGTGCCGTCGAACCAGCTGTGCATCGCCACCACATCGACGTACCAGCCGCTTGTCCCGACCAAAGTCGCGTAACCGGCAAGGCTCGTCGCCTTGACGTCGATCTGACCGACGGTCAGGTCGTTCCAGCCGAGCGCGCCGCCGCGGACGTCGCCGTCGCTCGACGAGCGCCCGACGAAGGCGCCGAGGCGGATGTTCGTTCCGCCATCCTCGCCCCAGCCGGCGAAATCCTGACCGATCTGGAAGCCCGAGAGGTCGCCGTCGAGCGAGGGGGCGACGTCGCCGCCCCACTTGATGTCGCTATTTTCGGCGAAGACGCGGCCCCATGTCGCGGGCAGCACGCCGCCGCCGCGCAGCAGCGCCTGTTCGCCGCGGCGCTCGTGGAAGGTGCCGAGCGTTGCCGACGCCAGATGATGCGCGACGGGCACCGCCGCGACAAAGGCAGCGACCTCGGGACGGAAGAGCGGAACGACTTCGCCGGCTTCGGCGACGACCGGGGTCGCACCGGGCGTCGGCGGTTCGGCCGCCGGGTCGGGGGTCGGCGGAGGAAGCGGCGCGGGTTCGGCCGGGGGTTCGGGCGGCGCAGGCGGCGGCGCGGGCGCGGGCGCCGGGGGCGGCTCGGGCGTCGGTGCCGGCGGCGGATCGGTGATGGTCACCGGCGGCGCGGGATCGACCGGGTCGGGATCGACCGGCGTCGGTTCGGGAGGCGGCGGCGGTGGATCGGGCACGGGCGCAGGCGGCGGTGCCGGGGGTTCGGGCGGCAGAGGTTCGGGCGCGGGCGCCGGTGGCGGCGGCGTCAGGACCGGCGGCGCGGGCGCCGGTTCGGGCGGCGGCGGGGTTTCGGGTGTCGGCACGGGCGGCGGGGGCGGGGGCAGCGTCGAGCGCAGATACCAATTCTCCCCGGTGCCGGTGGACGTGCCGCCGCGGAACAGGAAATACTCATACGCCCCGACCGCGACGCGCTGGTTGAGCGCGAAGGCGCCGCTTGCCGTCGTTCCGCCATTGATCGCCTCGACGACGAGGATGCCATTCTGCGCGGTGACGCCGCCGGTTCCGCCGGCATTGAGCACGGTGATTCCCGTTGTGCCCGACGCGGCACCCGCGTCGATCACCAGCTTGTCGGACAGCGACGTATCGTCGCCGAGCACGGTGTCGATGAGCAGCAGCCCGCTGTCGCCAATATAATCGCCGCGCACGGTGAAGCTGTCGCCCGGCGTGTTGCCGCCATTGCTCAGGTCGATCCGTCCGGCGTTCACCAGCGTCGCACGCTGCCCCGCGGTAAAGGCCGTAATCCCGCCCTGAAGGCCGCCGCCGAAGATCGTGCTCGACGCATCGAGTTCGAAACGGCCGGTGCCCGTCCCCGCATCGCCGAGCGTCAGGAAACCGTCGAAGGTCAGTTCGCTATCGTTGGTGGCCCGGATCAGTTCCCAGCCGTCGAAGCGCGCGATTCCGCCGCTTGTGACATTGTCGAAGGTGAGCGCGTCAGTTCCTTCGCCGCCGGTTATCCGCGGCGACCGGCCAAGATGCGCCGCCGTCAGGTCCACCAGCCGCGCGCTGTCATTGTCGCCGCCCAGATCGATCGTGCCGTGGACGACGCCGCCGCCGTCCCAGGTGAAACTGTCGGTGCCGACGCTCAGCAGCACGTCGCCGCCGACCGATCCGCCGGTGATCGTCACGCTATCGGTCCCGCCCGACACGCTGATATTGCCGCCGATCGTGCCGCCCGACAGGATGATCGTGTCGTTGCCGAAACCGGCGACGAGATTGCGGTCGATGATGCCGCCCGACATGTCGAACAGATTGTCGGCGAGCTTCATATTCACCCGGCCGATGCGTCCGCCCGTCATCCGCGCGGTATCGCCGTCGTCGAACGCGTCGATGATGCGGCCGCCGGTCATCAGGAATGTGTCCATCGACCCGCCCTGGTTGAGCGTGCCCACCTCGCCGCCCGTCATGACGAAATCGTCGATGCCTTCGCCTTGCTGGACCTGCCCGGTGATCGTCCCGGCGCTGATCTGGAAGCGGTCGTTACCGTTGCCCTGATCGACGCCGCCGTTGATCCGGCCCGAATCCATCACGACCGCGTCGGTCCCTCCGCCAAAGGTCACATCGCCGACGATGATCCCGGTTCCACCGGTCGGCAGCATAAGCTGGTTGTTGCCGCCCGGGTCGTTCAGGCCGGCGGGGGAGGTGCCACTGCTGCAGACGTGAATGTCGCTGCCCGCGGTGGGTGTGAAAACGCATTGGGCGAGGGCGGGGGAGGCTTGCCCCAGTGCGAGGCCCGCGACGGACGATAGCAGGAACGACTTCAGGGTGGGTTGGGCGGGCATAGAGCATCACTCCCTTTCGGGTCGGTGTGCCCCCCTGTCCGTCAAGCCTATAAAGTGAATGTTACCAAATTACTAAGCATCAAATTGCGCCGGCGGTTCGTCGCCCAATGCCCGCTGCAACGTCGCCTTGATATTGCGCAGCAGCCGGCGCAGCGCGATGATGACGACGACGGCGGCAACCGCGAGCAGGATCGCGATGACGATGGCCAGCGGCGGATAGGCGATGGCGAGCGCGAGCAGACCGCCCGTAGCGACATCTTCGCCGGTCGAGACCACGGCGTTGCTGAACGGTTCGGGGCTGATGTTGACGACCGCGCGCGTTGTCGCTTTGGCACCATGGCTCAGCAAGGCGCCGCCGCCGCCGAGCAGGAAGGCGATGACCTGCCACGCCGGATCCGATGAATCGACCAGTGCGAGCGCCAGCAGCGCGCCGCCGAGCGGGCGGACAACGCTGTGGACCGTATCCCAGATGGAATCGACCCAGGCGATCTTGTCGGCGAGGAACTCGGCGAGGGTGCCGACCGCGGCAACGCCGAGCACCCATGGATTGGCGAGCACCTGTAAGGCGGCGAGATGTTCGGGCAGCGGCAGCCAGCCGAAATGCATCGCGGTGCCGGTCGCTAATATGGTGAGGTAGAGCCGCCAGCCGGCCAGGAGGCTGAGGCTGCCCGCGACGCCCAAAATCTCGACGATTCCCAATGTCCTGCTCCCCGTCCCCGATCCCTTTGTCGCGCGCCATCTTGCACCCGTCCAGGCGTGGCCGCAATGCCGGGATGACAAGGGGATGCGGCGCGGTTATCGCTTGTCTCATGACCGACACGCCGACCAGCTTGCCCGCCGAAACATTGCCCGACGGCGCCATTCCCGCCGCGACGCTGGTCATCATGCGGCCGGCGGACGACGGCGGCGCTGACGAGATATTGATGGTCAAGCGGTCGGTCACCATGGCCTTCGCGGCGGGCGCGGTCGTGTTCCCGGGCGGCCGCGTCGATCCCGACGACTACCGGGTGGCGCGTCTTTACGGGCTGGGCATCGACGAGGCCGACGGCGCGGCACGGGTCGCGGCGCTGCGCGAGACGCTGGAGGAAACGGGCCTCGCGGTCGGTTGGCCGACGCTGGCCGAAGGCGACGTGGCCGAGGTGCGGCAGGCGTTGCTCGCCGGAACGCTGCTTTCCGACATATTGGCCGCGCGCGGCGACCGAATCGCGCTGGAATCCTTCGTCCCCTTCGCGCGGTGGTGCCCCAATTTCAAAGAGGCGCGGACGTTCGACACGCGATTCTATGCTGTCGCCGCGCCGCCGCACAGCCATGAACTGACGGTCGAAGAGGCCGAGCACAGCCATATTTTCTGGGCGAGCGCGAAGGCCACGCTGGCGATGGCCGACCGCGGCGACGTGTCGGTGATCTTTCCCACCCGCCGCAATCTCGAGCGCCTAGCTCAAGCTACTGATTTTTCAGAATTTTCTTTGCACTCCGGACAGTTTCCGGTCGAGCTCATCACGCCATGGATCGAAGAGCGCGAAGGGCAGGCCCATCTCTGTATCCCCAGCCATTTGGGCTACCCTGTGACGAGCGAATCCTTCGAGCGTGTACGGCGCGGATAAATAGCGTCCGAAACCACAACTTTTCCCATATTTATGATTTACTAAGATTTACCGGGGTAGGGCAAAACGTCGTTGCAATTGCTGAACGCCGTGCCTAATAAGGCGCTGCAGAAGCAGACCGGGGGAAAACTTCGCCGGTGTGATTCGACAAAAGTAATCCAGTGGACGGAGAAAATGATGAACCTGCTTAAGAAAGCTGCGATCTCTCTCGCAGCGACCTCGATGATTGCGGCGCCGGTTGCCGCGTCGGCTGCTCCCGCAGCCCGCGCAGCTTCGGCCGTTGACGGCCAGAGCGAACTCGAAGGCAGCACGAGCTGGATCATCGCTGTCCTCGCTCTCGTTGCTGTCGTTGGTGGCATCATCATCGCGTCGGACAACGACGACGATTCGCCGACCAGCCCGTAATAACGGCTGATCTGGCTAGCCAGATTTTCTCAAAGGGCTCCGAGCTTCGCTCGGGGCCCTTTGTTTGTTCCGGGTAATGATTCACGCCCGCGTATCCGCGGGGCGGCGAGGCAGGAATCAGAGTGCGATGTTGCGGTTCGTCCGCGATCGCGCGAGCGGGATCGCCTGGCGGGCGCGCCCGGCCGCCGCCGCGTCGATGGGGGCGAGCGTCAGCGCATAGTCCTCGGCGTGCGCATCTCCCGGCATCGCAGCGTCGGCCAGAACGGCACCCCAGGGATCGACGACAAGGCTGTGGCCAAAAGTCTGCCGCCCGTCTTCATGCGTGCCGCCCTGTGCCGCCGCTACGACGTGACAGCCCGTTTCGATCGCGCGCGCGCGCATCAGGACATGCCAATGTGCCTCGCCAGTCGACACGGTGAAGGCGGCGGGGATGGCGATCAGTGTCGCACCGCGATCGACGAGCGCGCGGTAAAGCTCGGGAAAGCGCAGATCGTAACAGATGCTCAGCCCCAGCTGTCCGAGCGGCGTCTCGACGACCGCCACGGCGTCGCCGCCGGCATAGGCCGCCGATTCCTGCCAGTTTTCACCCGAGGGCAGGGTGACGTCGAACATATGAATCTTGTCATAACGTGCACGGATGCTGCCGTCGGCGGCGATCACATGGGCGCGGTTGACGCGTCGTTCGCCATCGTCGGCGAGGAGCGGCATCGATCCCGAATGTAGCCATATTCCGTGATTTTGCGCCATCGCCTGCAGCGCCGCGGGCCAGGGGCTGTCGGCTTCGCGGGCCATGTGCGCGCCCGATCGCGCGCGGTCGCGATCGAGGAGCAGTGACATTTCAGGAAGAAAGGCCATCGCGGCACCGTGCGCGGCGGCTTCGCCCATCGCACGATCGATCGTCGCCAGATTGGCGGCGGGGTCGATGCCGCTGGTCATCTGGATCAAAGCGGCGAGGGGAGCGGGTTCTTCGGTCATGGCTTCTGGCTAAGCCGATGGCGTCCGCAGGACAAGCCGCATGACAGTTCAGTGGCCAGCAAGGTTCGAAGGCGATAAGATGGGCCAATGTTCACTTTCTCCCGGCCCGCGCCGCTTCGTTTGACCCGATCCCTTCTCTTTGCCGGCGCCGCCGCTGCGTTGCTGCTGGCGGGACCGTCCGTCGGCGCGCAAGGGACAGAAGCGAAAATCACCGACGCCCCGGTGAAAAGCGGCGACTGGCTTTATGTTGGCAGCGACATTCCGCGCGACACAGCGTGGCAGTTCGGCGAGCTTCCCAATGGCGTGCGCTATGCGGTGCGGGGCAATGGCGTGCCCCCGGGGCAGGTTTCGATCCGCGTCCGCATGGACGTCGGCTCGATGTTCGAAACCGAACAGGAGCGCGGTTACGCCCATTTGCTCGAGCATCTGACCTTTCGCGGATCGGAGCATATTCCCGACGGTGAAGCCAAGCGCATCTGGCAGCGGTTCGGCGTCACCTTCGGCAGCGATTCGAACGCCCAGACAACCCCGACGCAGACGGTCTATCAACTCGACCTGCCGAGCGTCACGCCCGCCAATCTCGACGAAAGCATGAAATTGCTGTCGGGCATGGTGCGCGAACCGCGCATTTCCGAACTCGCGGTTGCGGCCGAGCGCGGCGTCGTGATGTCCGAGCTCCGCGAAGCGGACGGCCCGCAAAAACGGATTGCCGACGCGACCAACGCGCATCTGTTTGCCGGGCAATTGCTCGGCGACCGCTCGCCGATCGGCACCACGGCGTCGCTGGGGAAGGCGAGCGCGACCTCGGTCTCCGCCTTCCATAATCGCTGGTATCGCCCCGACCGCGCGGTCGTGGTCATCGTCGGCGACGCCGATCCGGCGGTGCTCGCCGGGCTGGTCGCGAAATATTATGGCGACTGGAAAGCCGACGGCCCGAACCCCGCCAATCCCGATTTCGGCAAGCCCGATCCGAAGGAACCCGCGGCGCGCGAGATCGTCGAGGCGAACCAGCCGCTCGCGCTGACGCTGGCGATGGTGCGCCCGTGGAAGAAGCGCATCGACACGGTGGAAAATACGCGGCGCCTCTACCTTGAATTCATTGCGCAGGCGCTGGTCAACCGCCGGCTGGAAAACCGCGCGCGCAGCGGCGGTAGCTATCTGGTCGCGACGGTCGAGCAGCAATATGTCAGCCGCAGCGCCGACGTGACGATGGCGTCGATCGTTCCGCTGAGCGACTGGAAAGCCGCGCTCGCTGACGTCCGCGGCGTGATCGCCGACGCGGTGAAAAACCCGCCGTCGCAGGCCGACATCGACCGCGAGGCGAACGAGATTCAGGCGTTCCTGGTCAAGGAGTTGGAAAATGCGCGCAACGAGCCCGGCGCGCGGCTCGCCGACGACATGGTGCGGGCGGTCGACATCAACGAAACGGTGACGAGCCCGCAGGGCCAGGTCGACATGTTCAAGGCGATCCGCGCCTCCGCGACGCCGAAGGTGATGCTCGACATCAGCAAGGCGATCTTTGCCGCGCCGGTAACCCGCGTCGTGCTGACCACGCCGACGGCGGCGGGCGGCGATGCCGCCGTCCTCGCCGCGCTCAAGGCACCGGTGACCGCGCGCGACGACCGGCTGGCGACGGTGAAAGCCGATTTCAAACAGCTCCCGGCGGTCGGCCAGCCGGGGACGATCACCGCGGCCAGTGCTCTCCTCGGCCTGCGCGCCGAGCGGCTCGAATTCGCCAATGGCGTGACCGCGCTCGTCTCGAACAACAAGGTCGAGCCGGGCAAGGTGCGGGTCAATGTGCGCTTCGGCACCGGCAACCGCAGCGTCGCCGCCGACGCGCCGAACCTGCTCTGGACCGGCGACTATGCACTGGTCGCCAGTGGCATCGGCCCGTGGGGGCAGAACGAGATCGACCAGCTGACCAACGGCCGGCAGATCCAGATGAATTTCGCGATCGACGACGATGCGTTCGAACTGTCGGCCGAAAGCAGGCCCGCCGATCTTGCCGACCAGATGCGGCTGATCGCCGGCAAGCTCGCGCAGCCGCGCTGGGATCCGGCGCCGGTCGAACGGCTGCGCATCGGCTTCCTCACCGGATATGATCTCAACGACGCGACCCCCAACGCGGTGCTCGACCGCAATTTGCGCGGCTGGCTGACCAACAATGACGCGCGCTGGGCCGCGCCCGACAAGGCGCAGATCGAGGCGCTGACCCCCGCCGCCTTCCGCGCCTTCTGGGAACCGCGCCTCGCCAGCGGGCCGATCGAGGTGCAGATTTTCGGCGATCTCGAAACGGTCGATTACAAGAAAATCCTCGCCGAAACGCTCGGCGCGCTGCCGCCGCGTCAAACTCTCGCGCCGCCCGCCGGCCAGCGCGTCGACTTTGCGAAACATGTCACGGTGCCCGAGATCGCCTACCATCGCGGCGAGCAGGGACAGGCGGCGGCGATGACGGCGTGGCCGACCAGCGGCGGTCTTGCCAACCCGCGCGATGCGCGCGGGCTCGAAGTGCTGGCGGCGATCTTCAACGACCGCCTGTTCGACCGCCTGCGCGCCGAGCAGGGCGCGAGCTATGGCCCGGTGGTCGACAGCCACTGGCCGACGGGTTTCGACACCGGCGGCTACCTGCTCGTCGGCAGCCTGCTCGCACCAAAGGACCTCGATCGTTTCTATGGCATCGCGAAGGATATTGCCGCCGACCTCGTCGCAAAGCCGATCACCGCCGACGAACTGGCGCGCAACGCCGGCCCGATCCGCGAACAGGTCGCGCGCGCCTCGACGGGCAACGTCTATTGGATGTTCCTGCTCGAAGGCGCGACGCGTGACCCGCGCGTTACCGCGGCCGCACTGTCGATCCAGGACGATATTTCGGCGGTCACCGCGGCGGATGTTCAGCGGCTGGCGCAGCAATATCTGACGCCCGATCGCCAATGGTCGCTGGCGATCCTGCCCAAAGGGATGACGCTGGCCGATGCTTCGGCCTTGGGCGCGGCGCCCGCACCGGCACCGGCGGGAGGCGGGCGCTAGGCCCTAATGCAGCTTGAGGCGCGGGCGGATGATCGCATTCACCCGCCCAAGCAGGATCAGCGCCGATCCATGGAGCCAGCCGTGGATCGCGATCAGGTGCATGCGGTAGAGCGAGGTGTAGACGAAGCGCGCGAGCCGCCCCTCGATCGCCATGCGTCCGCCGATCAGATTGCCCATCAGACTGCCCACCGTCGAAAAACGGCTGAGCGACACGAGCGAGCCATGATCGCGATAGACGAAATTGCTGAGCGGCTTGCCTTTCTCCATCGCGACGAGGTTGCGGAACACGGCTGAAGCCATCTGATGCGCGGATTGCGCGCGCGGCGGCACCGGCCGCTCGCTGCCGGGCAGGACGCAATAGGCGCAGTCGCCGATCGCGAAGATGCGTTCGTCGGCGGTCGTTTGCAGCGTGGGGCGGACGACGAATTGCCCGCTGCGCGCGCGTTCGAGCCCGTCGTCCTCATTTGCGAGCGGCGCGGTCTTCACCCCAGCCGCCCAGACGCGCAGGTCGGCAGGAACGACCTGACCCGATTTCAGAACCATCGTATCGGCGCGGACCTCGGTCACCGGGGTGTCGGTGAGCACCGTGACGCCAAGCGCTTCGAGTTCCTGCTGCGCGGCGGCGGCAAGCCGTTCGGGAAGCGCGGGCAATATGCGCGGACCCGCCTCGATCAGCGTGACGCGCAGGCGCTTCTCGTCGAACACCTCCAGCCCGTAATGGCGGAGGCCGCCCGCGGCATTGAACAGTTCGGCCGCCAGTTCGACGCCGGTTGCGCCGCCACCGACCAGCGCGATATGCACCTGCGCATCGCTCGCCGGGTCTTTCAGCATCGCGTGCGATACGCGCAGGCAATGGTTGAGCAGCTTGTTGCGAAAGCGGTCGGCCTGCGGCCGCTCGTCGAGGAAGATGCAATGCTCGCGGGCGCCGGGCGTGCCGAAATCATTGCCCACCGACCCCATCGCGAGCACCAGATAGTCGAAGCGCAACCGGTGCCGCGCGATCAGCTCGCTGCCATCCTCGTCGAGCATCGGCGCGATGACGATTTCGCGCGCCGCGGTGTCGATGCTTTCGAGCGTGCCGGGAAAGAAGCGATAGCCCCAGCGGTGGCAATGGCTGCGATAGCCGACCTCGTCGAGATTGGCGTCGAGCGATCCCGTCGCGACTTCGTGGAGCAGCGGCTTCCATACATGGGTGCGGTTCTTGTCGATCAGGATGATGTCGTGCCTTGCGCGGCCATAACGTGCGCCGAGCCTTCGTGCGAGTTCGAGCCCGCCCGCGCCGCCGCCCACAATCAATATCTGCGTCTTGCGCGGCGTGGTCACATCGGGCTCCCCAGGATAGTCTAGGCGTCGCCGCCGGCCATGGGCCGCCGCGTCTTGCGGATGCGCGGTTCGTGCTCGAGCTGGCCCTTGGTCATGATGTCGTGGCGCATCTTGGCGCGCACGTCATGGATCGACGCGATCACCGGCCCCATCGCGACGCCGAGGTCGATCAGCACCGCTTCGGCGAGTTGCAGCGAGCTTTCGAGCGTCTCGGGCACCGCGTCATTGGCGCCCGCCTGATAGAGCGCGGCGGCGTGGTCGGCGTCGCGCGCGCGGCTGATGATCGGCAGGTCCGGATATTTCTGCTTGAGCTGGCGCGTCATGCGCAGCTGCTGGACGGGATCATCCATCGTCAGCACGATCGCGTTCGCGGTCTCGATCCCCAGCCGGTCGAGGCTGCCCGGGCGGGCGACGTCGGCGAAGCGCACGATGAAGCCGTCGCGCCGCGCGGCGGCGACGGTGTCGATGTCGGCGTCGACCGCGACATAGGGCCGGCCATGTTCGCGCAGCAGTTCGGCAACGGTGTGGCCGACACGGCCGAAGCCGACGATGACCGTGCGGCCCTCGGGCGTTTCCTCGGGCTTCGCGCCTTCGCTGCGCATTTCGATCCGCCGCGCAACGTCATGGCCGATACGTGCGAGCAGCGGCGTGATCGTCAGCCCGATCGCGGTGACGAGTTGCCAGAATTCGGCGGTGCTACGGCTGATGATCTGCGCCTGCAATGCCGTCGCGAGGACGATCAAGGTCGTTTCGGACGGGCTCGACATCAACAGGCCGACCTCCGCCGCGGTCCCGCGCCGCGCGACGTTCGAAAAGCGCAGCAGCGCCGCGGTGACGATTGCCTTGATCGCAACAACGCCGACGACCGCGGCGACGAGCTGCGGCCATTGTTCGGCGATCGTCCTGAGGTTGAGCCCCATGCCGACGCTGATCAGGAACACTCCGAGCGCGAGGCCCTTGAACGGCGCGGTGATCGCCTCGACCTCGTTATGATATTCGGTTTCGGCAATCATCAGCCCCGCGAGCAGCGCGCCGACGATGGGCGACAGCCCGACCGCGGCGGTCGCGAGGGCGGCGACGATGACGACAAGCAGGCTGGCCGCGAGGAAGAGTTCGGGGTCTTTGGCACGCGCCGCCTGCGCGAAGATTTTCGGCAGCAGGAACCAGCCGCCGATCGCGAGCGCCGCGACGACGACGACGCCCTGCCACAATGTCGTCAGCAGCAACTCGGCATTGTCGCCCGTGGCGCTGGGCGCCAGCGCGCCAAGAATGAAGATGATCGGGACGATCGCCAGATCCTCGAACAGCAGCATCGAGAAGGAGGCGCGGCCGACCGCCGATTTGGTGCCCGCGATCGGGAGCACCAGCGCGGTCGAGGAGAGCGCGAGCGCGATGCCGAGCCCGAAGGCGGCGGGGGTCGAATAGCCGCCGAAAAGCCATAAAGCCCCGCCGAGGATCGCACCGCCGAGCAGCAGTTCGGCCGCACCGATGCCGAACACCAGTTTTCTAAGTTGCCACAGGCGGCGGAACGAGAGCTCGAGCCCGATCGAGAAGAGCAGGAGGATGATGCCGAATTCGGCGAAGAGCGCGATGTCCTCGGTCGATCCGATCGTGATGTGCTTCAGCCACGGATATTCGCTCGCCAGCGCCCCGAGCCCCGACGGCCCGACGAGCAGTCCGACGAGGATGAAGCCGATGACGGGGGGCAGGCGGAACCGCGCGAACGCCGGGATCACGATGCCCGCGGCGCCGAGGACCACCAGCGCATTGCCGATGGCGGAGGTTTCTGTTTCCGATACCATAAGGGCCGACCTTATGCAGGCCGGCCCCGATTGGCTAGATAGCTATCCCAACCTTTTTGGTTGTTATCAGCTACCCATTTTGGCTTCGAGATTTTCGACGATCGCTTCGAAGAAACCTTCGGTGGTCAGCCAGTTCTGGTCGGGACCGATCAGCAGCGCCAGATCCTTGGTCATCTTGCCGCTTTCGACCGTCGCGACGCAGACCTTTTCGAGGTCGTCGGCGAATTTGATCAGTTCGGCATTATCGTCGAGCTTGCCGCGGTGCTTGAGGCCGCCGGTCCAGGCAAAGATCGACGCGATGGGGTTGGTCGAGGTCGCCTTGCCCTGCTGGTGCATGCGGTAATGGCGGGTAACGGTGCCGTGCGCGGCTTCCGATTCGACCGTCTGGCCGTCGGGGGTCATCAGCACGCTGGTCATCAGGCCGAGCGAGCCGAAGCCTTGCGCGACGGTGTCCGACTGGACGTCGCCGTCGTAATTCTTGCAGGCCCAGACGAACTTGCCGCTCCACTTGAGCGCCGACGCGACCATGTCGTCGATCAGGCGGTGTTCGTAAACGATGCCGATCTCGTCGAACTGCGCCTTGAATTCGGCGTTGAACACTTCCTCGAACAGGTCCTTGAAGCGGCCGTCATAGGCTTTCAGGATCGTGTTCTTGGTCGACAGATACACGGGCCACTGGCGCGCGAGGCCATAGTTCAGGCTGGCGCGCGCGAAGTCGCGGATCGAATCGTCGAGGTTGTACATGCCCATCGCGACGCCCGACGACGGGAACTGGAACACTTCCTCGTCGATCAGCGTGCCGTCCTCGCCTTCGAACACCAGGCGCAGCTTGCCGGGGCCGGGGACGCGGAAGTCGGTCGCCTTATACTGGTCGCCGAAGGCGTGACGGCCGACGACGATCGGGTCGGTCCAGCCGGGGACGAGGCGGGGGACGTTCTTCATCACGATCGGCTCGCGGAACACGACACCGCCCAGGATATTGCGGATCGTGCCGTTCGGCGACTTCCACATTTTTTTGAGGCCGAATTCCAAGACGCGCTCTTCGTCGGGCGTGATCGTCGCGCACTTCACGCCGACGCCATGCTTCCTGATCGCATTGGCGGCCTCGACGGTGATCTTGTCGTCGGTCTGGTCGCGCATCTCGATGCTGAGATCGTAATAGTGCAGGTCGATGTCGAGATAGGGGAGGATCAGCCGCTCGCGGATCCACTGCCAGATGATCCGGGTCATTTCGTCGCCGTCGAGTTCGACGACGGGGTTGGCTACCTTGATCTTGCCCATGCGTTCAGCCTTTTTCCTTGGGGAGTCGGAGTTGCAGCGGGCCTTAGGCAAAGCGGGGCGATTGATCAACTGCCGGTGGAACTGGCCGCATAGCTTATCCATTGTCAGTAGTCAGAGTGCACCCTAGAAGAACGGCCATGTCCAATATCATATCCTCGAACCGCCCCGGCGGCGGCATCAAATGGCACTGGCCCTCGATCCACCCCGAAGGCCGCAAATTCCTTTTGATCGCCGGTATCGTGACCCTTTGTTTCTGGCTGCTCGGCTGGGAAATCATCGGCTGGCTGATGCTGGGCGTGACATTGTGGGTCGGCGCCTTCTTTCGCGACCCGGTGCGCGTGACCCCGGTAGGGAATGATGTCGTCATCGCGCCCGCCGACGGGCTCGTCACCCAGATCGCCGAAGTCCCGCCGCCGCCCGAAATCGCCGGGCCCGACGGGCTGGGCGCCGCGCCGATGCTGCGCGTGTCGATTTTCATGAGCGTCTTCGACGTCCACATCAACCGCACCCCCGTCGCCGGTACGCTGCGCAAGCTTGTCTATATTCCCGGCAAGTTCCTCAACGCCGACCTCGACAAGGCGAGCGAAGAGAATGAGCGCCAGCATTTCGTCGTCGAGCGCGACGATGGCGTGCGCATCGGCTTCACCCAGATTGCGGGCCTTGTCGCGCGCCGCATCATGCCTTTTGTCACCATGGGCAACGAACTCACCACCGGCCAGCGCGTCGGCCTCATTCGTTTCGGCAGCCGCGTCGACGTCTATCTGCCCGCGGGAACGACGCCGCAGGTGCTGCTCGGCCAGCGCACGCTGGCGGGCGAGACGGTCGTCGCGCGGATTGGAACCGCCGAGATGATCGACGGGATCGGTCAGTAAAATGACCGAGGACGAGCAGGTCATTCCCGATGCCGCGGGCCGCCGCATCGCCGGGGTCAGCCTGCGCGCCTTTGCGCCCAATGCGATCACCATCCTTGCGCTCTGTTCGGGGCTGACCGGCGTCCGCTTCGCGATCGGCGGCGAATGGACCGCGGCGGTGACGATGATTATCGTCGCCGGGGTGCTCGACGGCATGGACGGACGCATCGCGCGGCTGCTCCGCGCGCAGAGCAAGTTCGGCGCGGAGCTCGATTCGCTATCCGACGTGATCGCATTTGGCGTTGCGCCGGCGATGATCCTGTTCCTCTGGTCGCTCGCCGACGCCCCCAAATTCGGCTGGACCGCCGCGCTGGCGCTCGCGGTGTGCTGTGCGCTGCGCCTCGCGCGCTTCAATTCGCGCATGGATGCCGATTTTCAGCCGCACAAATCGGCGGGCTTCATGACCGGCATTCCGGCGCCTGCGGGCGCCGGGCTGTCGTTCGTTCCCGTCTATCTGTGGCTGGTCACCGGGAACGACCTGTTCCGTGAATGGTATGTCGTGATGCCGTGGGCGCTCGCCATCGCGATGCTGATGATTTCGGCGATCCCGACCTATAGCTGGTCGTCGATCCGGCTTCGCCGCTCGTGGCGCCTGTTTGCGCTGGCAGGGGTGGGCCTGCTCGGCGCCGCGCTCGTCACCGCGCCCTGGCAGACTTTGCTCGCGGTGTGCGCGCTCTATCTGGTGATGCTGCCCTTCGGTCTTGCGAGCTACGCGAAGGTCAAGCGGCGCGGCTGAGTGCAGGCTGCATGCGCGCCGCGGCGCGGACGGGCCGCGGGGCATCGCGCCGCGTCGGCGAGCGGCGCAGCGTCATCTTCTGCGGAAGCGGACCCGACTGCGGGGCCGTTTCGGCGGGGAAGGCGCCTTCGCCGAGGAGCGCCGAGAGAATCGCATTCTCGTTATTCTTGAGCATGGCCAGGATCACCGTGACGCCGAGACCGGCGGCGAGAGCGAAGAGGAGAGCGGCAGCGACCTGAACCATGATCTTGTCCTTTCGGCTTCTGTGTGCGAAACCTTTTGTTAACCAGCGACGGTTTCGTCGGACTTTTCGTTCCATGTTCCCGTTCTGTTCTCAACACTTTTGCGACGAACGGAGTCGCTTTGTCGCCGAGTTGAGTCTGAAGCCTCCGCTCTATTGGGCCTCCATTGAACGCGAAAAGCCACGCGCACCCCTTGCTTTTGGCGGCCAAGGCGGCTAACGGCCCGCCCATTCCACATGGAAGGCGCACATAAACCGGTGCCGGATCGTCCGCTTGCGGACCTTCGGTTCTTGCTTTCCAGAGGACCAACCGGAAGGAGAAAGACTATGGCGGCACCTGTCGTCACGATGCAGAATCTTATCGAAGCTGGCGCCCACTTCGGCCACCAGACCCACCGTTGGAACCCGCGCATGAAGCCGTACATCTTCGGCGCGCGCAACGGCATCCACATTCTCGATCTGTCGCAGACCGTGCCGCTCTTCGCGCGCGCGCTTGACTTCATCGCGTCCTCGTCGGCCGCCGGTGGCAAGGTGCTGTTCGTCGGCACCAAGCGCCAGGCGCAGGGTCCGATCGCCGACGCGGCGCGCGCTTCGGGTCAGCACTTCGTCAACCACCGCTGGCTGGGCGGCATGCTCACCAACTGGAAGACGATCTCGGGTTCGATCAAGCGTCTCAAGACGCTCGAAGAACAGCTTTCGGGCGACACCTCGGGGCTCACCAAGAAGGAAGTGCTCAACAAGACGCGCGAACGCGACAAGCTCGAAATGAGCCTTGGCGGCATTCGCGACATGGGCGGCATTCCCGACGTGATGTTCGTGATCGACGCGAACAAGGAAGAGCTGGCGATCAAGGAAGCCAACGTCCTTGGCATCCCCGTCGTCGCGATCCTCGATTCGAACGTCTCGCCCGACGGCATCGCCTTCCCGGTTCCGGCGAACGATGACGCTGCGCGCGCGATCCGCCTCTACTGCGATGCGGTTGCCCAGGCGGCGACCCGTGGCGGCCAGCAGGCCCGCGCGAACCGCGGCGAAGATCTCGGCGCCGCTGTCGAGCCCGCCGCCGAAGCCGTGCTGACCGAAGAAGCGGCCGCTCCGGTTGCTGAAGAAACCCCGGCCGTTGAAGCCGCTCCCGTCGTCGACGCCGCTCCGGTGACCGAAGACGAACAGGTCCCGGCCGAAGCCGCTGCCGAAACCGAACGTCAGAGCGACGCCTAAGCGCGCCTGAATGACGGGGGCGGCGCGCTGCGAACGGCAGCCGCCGCCCTCGGTCATCGTTTTGACTTATCGCGCCGCCACGCGTGCGGCGCAGCAGTCCCGTTACCGGGCTGCTCCACACTGGAAAGGATCACTCATGGCTGAAATTACGGCCGCTCTCGTCAAGGAACTGCGCGACCGCACGGGCGCAGGCATGATGGACTGCAAAAAGGCGCTCGCCGAAAATGGCGGTGACATCGAAGCGTCGATCGACTGGCTGCGCACCAAGGGCCTTGCCGCCGCCGCGAAGAAGGCCGGCCGCGTTGCCGCCGAAGGTCTCGTTGGCGTCGCCACCGACGGCACGCGCGGCGCGATGGTCGAAGTGAACAGCGAAACCGATTTCGTCGGCAAGAACGAGCAGTTCCAGGAATTCGTCCGCGACGTGACGCAGGTCGCGCTCGCCGGCAGCATCTCGGACATCGAAGCGCTCGGCGCTGCCGCCTATCCGGGCGGCGACACCGTCGCGGAGAAGCTGACCAGCAACATCGCGACGATCGGTGAAAACCAGTCGCTGCGCCGCAGCGTCATCGTTTCGGTGAACTCGGGCGTCGTCACGGGCTATGTCCATAACGCGGCCGCACCCGGCATGGGCAAGATCGGCGTGCTCGTCGCGCTCGAATCGACCGCCGGTGCCGACGTTCTCGAACCGCTGGGCAAGCAGCTGGCGATGCACGTCGCCGCCGCGAACCCGCTGGCGCTGAACGGCGACGATCTCGACGCCGACCTCGTCGCCCGCGAACGCGCGATCGCCGAAGAAAAGGCGGCCCAGTCGGGCAAGCCCGCCGACATCGTCTCGAAGATGGTCGACGGCGCGATCGCAAAGTTCCGCAAGGAAAACGCGCTGCTGTCGCAGCTGTTCGTGATGGACGGCAAGACCCCGGTCGCCGAAGTCGTCGCCGCAGCCGGCAAGGATGTCGGCGCGGGCGTGACGCTCAAGGGCTTCGTCCGCTTCCAGCTCGGTGAAGGCATCGAGAAGGAAGAAAGCGATTTCGCGGCGGAAGTCGCAGCCGTCGCTGGCGTCTAAAAAGGAAGATTCGGATTGCCGCGTTCATCGCGGTAGTCCGCTTGGCAATGGCGCGTGCCCGCTCTAGGGTGCGCGCCATTCGCTTATTCATCGATTACATAAGGTTCCCCCGATCATGGCTCTGCCCGGCATGAAACGCATCTTGCTGAAACTGTCGGGCGAGGCGCTGATGGGCTCCAGTCCCTTTGGCATCGACCCCGAAACGGTCGCGAGCATGGCGGCCGAGGTCAAGGAAGCCAAGGAGCGCGGGCTCGAAATCTGCCTCGTTATCGGCGGCGGCAACATCTTTCGCGGCATGGCGGGGGCCGCCAAGGGCATGGACCGCGCGCAGGCCGACTATATGGGTATGCTCGCCACCGTGATGAACGCGCTCGCGATGCAGAATGCGCTCGAACAGCTTGGCGTCGAAACGCGCGTCCAATCGGCGATCGAAATGGACAAGGTCTGCGAGCCGGTGATCCGCCGCCGCGCCGAACGTCATATGGAAAAGGGCCGCGTCGTGATCTTCGCCGCGGGTGTCGGCGCGCCTTATTTCACGACCGACAGCGGCGCCGCGCTCCGCGCCGCCGAAATGAAGTGCGACGCGTTGCTGAAAGGCACCAGCGTCGATGGCGTTTACAACGCCGATCCCAAGAAGGACCCGACCGCGGTCCGTTACGACACGCTGAGCTATGACCGCGTGCTCGCCGACAATCTGAAGGTGATGGACGCGAGCGCGGTCGCGCTGTGCCGTGACAACCATATCCCGATCGTCGTGTTCAATATCCGCGAGCCGGGCAATCTGGCGCGCGTGCTGGCGGGCGAGGGCGTTTCCACCATCGTCGGTGATGCCGACTAGCGATATGAAGCCCGGCGATGCCGACTTAAGACATGCCCGTTGACGCGGCCTGACAAGAATAGAAGAGGAAAAGACGATGGCGAAATATGACAAGGCCGACCTCGAACGCCGCATGCACGGCGCGGTCGAAGCGTTGAAGAGCGACCTTTCGGGCCTCCGCACCGGCCGCGCGCACACCGCGCTGCTCGATCCGGTGACGGTCGAGGTCTATGGCAGCCAGATGCCGCTGAACCAGGTCGCCTCGGTCAGCGCGCCCGAACCGCGCATGCTGTCGGTGCAGGTGTGGGACAAGTCGAACGTCGGCCCGGTCGACAAGGCGATCCGCTCGGCGGGTCTTGGGCTCAACCCGATCGTCGATGGCCAGATGCTGCGCCTGCCGATCCCCGAAATGACGCAGGAGCGCCGCAAGGAGCTGTCGAAGCTCGCCGGCCAATATGCCGAAAAGGCGCGCATCGCGGTGCGCAACGTCCGCCGCGACGGCATGGACAATCTGAAAGCCGACGAGAATAAGAAGGAAATCAGCGAGGACGAGCGCAAGCGCCACGAAACCGAGGTGCAGAAGCTGACCGACGCGACGATCGCCGAACTCGACGCCGCCGCGACCGCCAAGGAAAAGGAAATCCTGGGCTAGTGGATCGGTCGGTTTCCGGGACCTTGTGCAGACTATGACGACACCAGCCGCCAGCCACGGCGCACGCCATGTCGCCATCATCATGGACGGCAATGGCCGCTGGGCCAAGAAGCGCCTGCTGCCCCGCGTCGCTGGTCACAAGGCCGGGGTCGAGGCGGTACGCACCATCGTGCGCGCCGCGGGCGACCTCGGCATCGAGGCGATGACGCTCTACGCCTTCAGTTCCGAAAACTGGAAACGCCCCGAGGAAGAGGTCAGCGACCTGATGGGGTTGATGAAGCGCTTCATCCTGTCGGACCTCGACGAATTCGCGGCGAACGATGTGAAGCTGAAGGTCATCGGCAACTGGCGCGGGCTGGCGCCCGACGTCGTCAAACTGATCGAAAATGCGCTCGAACGCACGTCGGGCAACAAGCGCACGACGCTCGCGGTCGCGCTCAACTATGGCGCGCAAGACGAGCTGGTCCGCGCCGCGACCGCCGCTGCGGCACAAGGCGCGATCACCGAAGAGGCGATCGCTGCGCATCTCGACACCGCCGACATGCCCCCGCTCGACCTGCTCATCCGCACCTCGGGCGAGGTCCGGCTGTCGAATTTCCTGCTCTGGCAGTCGGCCTATGCCGAACTCTATTTCACCGATACCTTGTGGCCCGATTTCAAGCCGGCCGACCTCAAGGCAGCGCTCGACCAATTTGCGCGGCGCGACCGCCGTTACGGGGGACTATAGGGTATGGCGACAGCGGCTAAATCGGACTTCTGGGCGCGGATCGGGTCGGCGATCATATTGTTCGCGATCGCGGGCGCCGCGCTGTGGTTCGGGGGGCTCGCTTTCGGTCTGTTTCTGCTCGTCGGCGGAGCGCTCGTCCTAGTCGAATGGTTTGCGCTGGTGCGCGCCATGACGCTCGGCAGCGGCGCCAAGGCCGCGCTCAATATCCTCGGACCGATCCTCGTCCTCGGCGCGATGGCTGGCCTCTGGTTCATCCGCGACACGCTCGGGATGACGGCGGCGCTCTGGGTCTTCGGCATGGTCTGGGCGACCGATATCGGCGCCTATTTCGCCGGCCGCGCCTTTGGCGGCGCGCGGCTCGCGCCCAAGATCAGCCCGTCGAAAACCTGGTCGGGCCTCATCGGCGGCATGGTCGCGGCGCTGATCGCCAGCGCGACGATCGGCGACCGCGCGGGCATCATCGGCGTGCCGCTGTGGATCGGCCTGTTCATGGGGCTACTCGCGCAGCTCGGTGACCTCGCGCAAAGCTGGATGAAGCGCCGCGCGGGGGTCAAGGATTCGGGCAAGCTCATTCCCGGCCACGGGGGCCTGTTCGACCGCGTCGACGGCGTGCTGCCGGTCGCGCTGCTGCTCGGCGCGCTGGCGTTTGCCGGGCAGATCGCCGTCCGAGCCGCCGCATGACGCAGCGCCGCCTCTCGCTGTTCGGTGCGACGGGATCGGTCGGGCAATCGACCCTCGATCTGGTGCGGCGCGACGGCGAGTTGTGGCAGATCGGCGTGCTGACGGCGAACCGCGACGTTGCGGAGCTTGCGAAACTCGCGCGCGAATTCCGCCCTGGCATCGCGGTGATTGCCGACGAAGCGCGCTATGGTGAATTGAAGGACGCGCTGGCCGGCACCGGCATCGAAGCCGCCGCGGGCGCCGAGGCGCTGGTCGAAGCGGCGCAGCGGCCCACCGACCTCGTCATGGCGGCGATTGTCGGCACCGCGGGGCTCGCGCCGACGATGGCGGCGCTCGCCGCCGGCTATGATGTCGCGCTCGCCAACAAGGAAGCGCTCGTGTCGTCGGGCGAACTGATGACCGCGGTGGCGCGCACGTCGGGGGCGACGATCCTGCCCGTCGACAGCGAGCATAATGCGATCTTTCAGTGCCTCGCGGGCGGACGCATCGATCAGGTGCGCCGCATCATCCTGACCGCGAGCGGCGGCCCGTTCCGCACGATGAGCGCCGACGATATGGCGCGCGTGACCCCCGCGCAGGCGGTGGCGCATCCAAACTGGTCGATGGGCGCCAAGATCAGCGTCGATTCGGCGACGATGATGAACAAGGGCCTCGAACTGATCGAGGCGCATCACCTGTTCCCCGTCGGGCTCGACCGCATCGAAATCCTCGTCCACCCGCAGTCGGTGATCCACAGCCTCGTCGAATATATCGATTGCTCGACGCTGGCGCAGCTCGGCTCGCCCGACATGCGCATCCCGATCAGCAGCGCGCTCGCCTGGCCGCAGCGCATGGCGACGCCGTGCGCGCCGCTCGACCTCGCCAGCATCGCGCGGCTCGATTTCGAGGCGCCCGACGAGGTGCGCTTTCCCGCGACCGCGCTCTGCCGCGCCGCGATCGCGGAGGGCGGCGCGCGCCCGGCGCAACTCAACGCCGCGAACGAGGTGGCGGTCGCCGCTTTCCTTGCGGGGCGCATCTCCTTCCCCGCGATCGTCGATACGGTGCGCCGCGTAATCGATGCCGATGCGCCCGCGGTGCCGGCATCGCTTCAGGACATATTCAGCGTCGATGCCGCATCCCGCGCGGCTGCCCAGCATTTTGTGGACCAATGTGAACATGCTTGAGACCCCCGGTTTCGCCTTTACCATCCTCGCTTTCTTGGCTGTCCTCGGGCCGCTCGTGTTCGTGCATGAATATGGCCATTACATCGTCGGCCGCTGGTGCGGGGTAAAAGCCGACACCTTCTCGATCGGTTTCGGCCGCAAGATCCTCGGCTGGACCGACAAGCGCGGCACCGAATGGAAAATCGGCTGGCTGCCGCTCGGCGGCTATGTCCAGTTCGCGGGCGACCGCGACGCGGTCAGCCAGCCCGACGCAACCTGGCAGCAATTGCCCGCCGAGCAAAAGTCGCACACATTTCCGGCGCAACCAGTCTGGAAGCGGTCCGCGATCGTCGCGGCGGGTCCACTTACCAATTTCCTGTTCGCCATCCTGATCCTCGCGGGTTTCGCCTGGATGGGCGGCAAGCCGGTAACGCCGCCCGTCGCGGGCGGGATCGAGGCCGGGTCCGCCGCTGCGACCGCCGGGCTGCGGATCGGCGACCGGATCATTGCAATCGACGGCCGACCGATCGAGACCTTCGGCGATATCCCGATGGCGGTTGCGCACCGCCCGGGTGAGGCGATGCAGGTGCGGGTGCTCCGCGCCGGCAGCGAGCGAACGGTCGAGCTGACTCCGCGATTGGTCAAGGACAAGGACCCGTTCGGCAACGAATATGAGCGCGCGATCATCGGCCTCGCGCCGCCCGCGCAGGAACTGCAACCGGTATCGCTGCTCGAAGCCCCCGCCGTCGGGCTGCATCAGACGTGGCAGATCGTCCGTCAGACGGGCGAGGTGCTGGCGCAATTCCTCACCGGGCGCCGCTCGATCAAGGACATGAACGGTCCGGTCAAGATCGCGGAGATTTCGGGGCAGGCCGCGACACTCGGCATCGCGTCGCTGATATTCTTCATCGCGCTGATTTCCATCAATCTGGGGTTCATCAACCTCTTGCCATTGCCGATGCTCGATGGCGGCCATCTGCTCTTCTACGCCTATGAAGCGATCCGGCGCCGCCCCGCGCCGCCGCAGGCGCAGGAATGGGCGTTCCGATTCGGCTTTGCGGCGATCGTGACCCTCATGCTGGTCGTGACTTTCAACGATTTGGGCTCAATTGGCGTGTGGGACAGGATCGCCCGCTTGATTGGCTAGCGAGTCTGGGGCAGGGAGTGGCGCGCGAACCTGCGGTCAGGCGGGTTTGACGCTTTTGAGTTATTTTTTCGGGATGAACAGCGTGGCTTCACACAAATTCTCGGCGCGGACGCAGCTGTCGGTACTTCTTTTGGCCGGCACGATGCTTGCGACGCCGGTGATGGCGCAACAGGTTGCGCCGCCGCCAGTCCTCGCGCCGGGCGTCCCGGCTCCGGCTCCCGAAGCGGCTCCCGCCGCGACGACGGTCAAGTCGATCACCGTCGTCGGCAACCAGCGGCTCGAGGCGCAGACGATCCTGTCGTACCTGCGCCTGCGCGTCGGTCAGCAATATGACCGCTCGATCCTCGACCAGGCGCTGAAGGATCTGGCCGCGACCGAATTGTTCAAGGATTTCCAGATCACCGACAACGCCGGTGCGCTGACGATCCAGGTCACCGAAAACCCCGTGATCAACCGCGTTATCCTGGAGGGCAACAAGCGCCTGAAGGAAGACAAGATCCGGCCCGAGATCAAGCTTGCGCCGCGTCAGATATTCACCCGCTCGAAAGTCCGCGCCGACGTGGCGCGCATCATCGAGCTCTACAAGCGCCAGGGCCGCTTCGCCGCGACGGTCGAGCCCAAAATGGTGTCGCTCGACCAGAACCGCGTCGACGTCGTGTTCGAAATCAACGAAGGGCCGAAGTCGAAGGTCCGCCAGATCAACATCATCGGCAACGAGAAGTTCAGCGACGGCGATCTCAAGGATGAGATGGCGACGAAGCAGTCGAGCCTGATGACGATCCTGTCGTCGAACACCAGCTACGACCCCGATCGCCTCGCCTATGACCAGCAGAAGCTGCGCCTCTTCTACCTGACCAACGGTTACGCCGATTTCCGCGTGATTTCGGCGGTTGCGGAGCTGACGAGCAACAAACAGGACTTCATCATCACCTATGTGGTCGAGGAAGGCGAACGCTACAAGTTCGGCGACATCGACGTGAAGAGCGAAATCCGCGACTTCCAGCCCGAAATGCTGAAAAAGCTGCTGCCGATGAATAAGGACGACTGGTATGATGCCAAGCTGGTCGAGGACACGGTCGAAAGCCTGAGCGAAACCGCGGGTCTGTTCGGCTACGCCTTTGCCGACATCAATCCCGAATTCCGCCGCGACCCCGAAACGCGGACGATGGCGATCACCTTCAACGTCGCCGAAAGCCCGCGTACTTACGTCGAGCGCATCGACGTCAACGGCAACACGCTGACCCACGACAAGGTCGTGCGCCGCGAATTCCGCCTGAACGAAGGCGATGCGTTCAACAGCTTCGGCGTCAAGCGCACCGAGAACCGCATCAATAGCTTGGGTTATTTCCAGGAAAATCTGGAAATCGAACGCAAGGAAGGCAGCGCCCCCGATCGCATCATCCTCGAAACCAACGTCGAGGAAAAGCCGACCGGCGAACTCTCGCTGTCGGCCGGTTTCTCGTCGATTGAGAATTTCCTGCTCCAGGCGTCGATCCGCCAGCGCAACTTCCGCGGTCTCGGCCAGCAGCTCCAGGCGTCGGTCAACTATTCGAGCTATTCGAAGTCGATCGAACTCGGTTTCACCGAACCCTATCTGTTCGACCGCAACATTTCGGTCGGCGGCAGCGTCTATCGCCGCGATTTGAACTCGTTCAACTTCATCAACAACGACCGCCGGACGACGTTCCAGCAGGTCACGACCGGGGCGCAGATCAACGCCGGCGTGCCGCTGACCGAATTCATGTCCTTCTTCGCGCGCTACAGCATCAACTTCGACGATGTGACGCTCGACAGGGGCATCTATTATTTCGGCAACCAGTGCGACCCGCTCGTCGCCGGCCGCTACCTCTGCGACGCGATCGGCAATCGCACGACCTCGCTGCTCGGCTATACGCTCGCCTATGACGACCGCGACAATCGCATCCGTCCGACGCGCGGCCAGTCGCTGTCATTGAGCCAGGATTTCGCCGGCCTCGGCGGCAGCGTCAAATATGTCCGCACGCGCCTGTCGGGAAGCAAGCACTTCAACCTCGGCAGCCGCTTCATCCTCAACGTCTCTGCCGAGGGCGGTTATATCTATCCGTTCGGCAGCGCGCCGACGCCGACGAGCGACAAGGTCCGCCTGACCGACCGCTTCTTCTTGGGCAATCCACAGATGCGCGGCTTCGACATTCGCGGTATCGGTCCGCGCGTGATTCGGTTTACCGGAGTCGATCTGACTGATCCGGCGAATCCGATTCTCGATACGACGATCCAGAATCGCAATCGTGGTCGGATCGATGACGCGCTCGGTGGTCGGGCTTACTACCAGGGTCGCATCGAGCTCGACATTCCGCTCGGCACCGGGGCTAAAGAGATGGGGCTGCGGCCGTCAGTCTTCCTCGATGTGGGATCGGTTTGGAGTGTGAAGCAGCCGCTGCTGACCACGCTGGCGAGGTTCAAGGATCCTGTCGACAACCTGACCAAATCTCTTTGCCGTAACGCGGCTTCGGGGGCAGAGCAGTTTGCAACACGGCCGCTCGACAGTGCGGGCCAGCCAACGGGTAACCAGTATACATCCTGTCCGACCGGCTTCTCTCAGTTGGCTCCGTTCGAAGAACGCTTCTACGGCGACAGCTGGATGCCGCGCGTCTCGATCGGCGCCGGGGTCAACTGGCGGTCTCCTTTCGGTCCCTTCCGGATCGACTTCGCTTACGCCCTTCGCAAAGAAGAGGGCGATGATACCAAACGCTTCTCATTCAATGTAGGAACCCAATTCTGATGAAGAAAATTCTTGCCGCCTCGGCGCTGGCGATTGCCACGCTGTCGGTTTCGCCCCTCCTGTCGGCTCCCGCCATTGCCCAGGCAAAGGGTGTCGGCGTTGCCGACGTCCGCGTCGCCGCTGCCCGCTCGAACGCCTTCCAGACCGCCTCGACGCAGATCGAAACGACCTACAAGGCACAGATCGACCAGCAGCAGTCGCGCGGCCAGACGCTGCAGGCCGAAATCAACGTCCTGATCGCCAAATATAACGAAGAAGCGAAAAAGACGCCGGTGAACCAGACTTCGCTGCAGGCCGCTGCCAAGGCCGTCCAGGACAAGCGCCAGGCCGCGCAGGCCGAACTCGGTCAGATCGGCGCGCCCGTCGACCTCGCCATCGCTTATGTCGAGGACCAGATCAGCGTTCGCATGAACGAAGCGATCAAGGCCGCGATGACCGCGAAGAAGGTCGACTTGCTCGTCAACCCCGAGGCGGTGATCGCGCGCGAAAACAATGTCGACATCACCGACGCGGTGGTTGCCGAACTCAACCGCATCCTGCCCAACGTGTCGACCGCGGTTCCGGCCGGTTACCAGCCGGGCCAACTCGTCCAGCAGCGCAACCAGCAGCTGATGGATCAGGCGCGCGCCGCACAGGGCGGCACGCGTCCCGCAACGCCCGCTCCGGCGCCGACGGGCACCGCACCGACGACCCGCTAAGATCGATGACGGACGGGGAAAAGTCGGACGGCGCCTTGGGCCCGGTGGATGTCCGCCGGATCCTGACGCTGCTGCCGCATCGTTATCCGATGCTGCTCGTCGACCGGGTGGAATCGATGGTGAAGGACACCTCGATCCACGCGGTCAAGGCGGTGACGATCAACGAGCCCTTTTTTCAAGGGCATTTCCCCGGCCGGCCGATCATGCCCGGCGTCCTCATCATCGAGGCGCTGGCGCAGGCGGCCGGCATTCTTGCAATCGAATCGATGGGCCTCGCCGGAACGGGCAAGCTTGTCTATTTCATGGCGATCGACGGGGCGAAGTTCAGAAAGCCGGTCGAACCCGGCTGTCTGCTCGACCTACACGCCACGATCATTCAGGCCAAGCGCAGCGTTTGCCGTTTTGAGGGCAAGGCGATGCTGAATGGCGCGCTCGCCGCGGAATGCCAGTTCACCGCGATGATCGCCGATCCGCCGAGCGACTAACCCACACTTGCCAAATCCGGTATTCGCCGTTAGGGGACGCCGCTTCGCGTCCCCGGACGCACAGACTCACAGCTAGCTGGTCGGTAACCAGCGGCACAGGAGCTAAAGACATGAAAAAAGACATTCACCCCGCGTACCATATGATCAACGTCAAGATGACCGATGGCACCGAATATCAGACGCGCTCGACCTGGGGCAAAGAGGGCGACACGATGACGCTCGAAATCGACCCCACCGCGCACCCGGCCTGGACCGGCGGCACCGGACGCATGCTCGACGCTGCGGGTCAGGTCGCCAAGTTCAACAAGCGTTTCGGTGGTCTCACCCTCAAGCGCTAATGGCGCCCACCTCCGCGAAAGCGGGGGTCAGCCCAATACCTTTGCAAGCGCGCTTTGCCAGCCGGCAAGGCGCGTTTTGCGTTTTTCGGCATCCAGCGCGGGCGTGAAGCGCGTCGCGGTGCCGCGCATCGCTTTGGTTGCGCTCGTCAGGTCCGGATAGAGTCCGGCGCCGGTTGCGGCGAGCATCGCGGCGCCAAGCGCGGTGCTCTCGACGAAATCGGGCCGTTCGACGCTGATGCCCAGCATGTCGGCAAGATCCTGCGCCATCCAGTCGTTCGCCGCCATGCCGCCGTCGATCCGCACCTCGGCCCAGTCGACCCCGTCCGCGGCGAAGGCCGATTTCAGGTCGTGCGCCTGATAGGCTTGCGCTTCCAGCGCCGCGCGCGCGACATGCGCCTTCGTGGTCGCGAAGTTCAGTCCCGATATGGCCGCGAGTGCATCGGGGCGCCAGTGCGGCGCGCCGAGCCCGGTGAGGGCGGGGACCAGATAGACGCCGCCATTGTCGCTCACCGAGCGCGCGAGCCCCTCGCTCTCGCCCGCATTGGCGAGCAGCCCCAGCCCGTCGCGCAGCCATTTGATCAGGCTGCCGGCGACGAACACCGATCCTTCGAGCGCATAGGAACGCACGTCGCCTTCCTGCACCAGCACCGTCGCGAGCAGGCGGTTCGCCGATTGCGGCCGCACGGTGCCGCTGGCCGACAGGATGAAGGCGCCCGTGCCGAAGGTCGCCTTGGTCTGCCCGGGCGACAGGCATGCCTGGCCGATCGTCGCCGCCTGCTGGTCGCCCGCCATCCCGCTGATCGGGATCGCGCCGCCGAACAGCGCCGGATCGGTCGTGCCGACGCGCGTCGTGCAGCCGGTGATTTCGGGGAGAAGGCCCATCGGGACGCCGAACAGGTCGCATAGCTCGCTATCCCAGCCGCCCTGGCCGTTGATGTCCATCAGCAGGGTGCGCGACGCGTTGCTCGCGTCGGTGACATGGACGCCGCCGGTCAGGCGATAGATCAGATAGGATTCGACCGTCCCGACCGCGAGCCGGTCGCCCGCTTCTTTCAGTTGCGGCCAGTGCTTCAGCGCCCAGCCGATCTTGGTTCCCGAGAAATAGGGATCGAGCAGCAGCCCGCTCTTCGCCTGCGCCATGGGCTCATGGCCCGCCTCCTTCAGCGCCGCGCAATCAGTGGCCGAGCGCCGGTCCTGCCACACGATCGCGCGCGCCAGCGGCTCGCCGGTCGTGCGATCCCAGAACACCACCGTCTCGCGCTGGTTGGTGATCCCGATCGCGGCGATATGGTCGGCGCCGCCCGCCTGCGCGATCATTTCGCGCGTGCAGGCAAGGGTGGCCTCCCAGATTTCGGCGGCGTCATGTTCGACCAGCCCGGGGCCGGGATAATGCTGCTGGATCTCGCGCTGCGCGCTGCCGAGCGGGGTGCCGTCGGCGCCGAAAAGCATCGTGCGCGTCGATGTCGTGCCCTCGTCGATGACGATGATCTTTTGCGGCATTTGGTTACCTCTCATCCGTTCGTGCCGAGCTTGTCGAAGCACCGTTCTTCTTTTCCCGAGTGATGAAGAAAGAACGGCCCTTCGACAAGCTCAGGGCGAACGGAATAGGTAAGCGCGCAATAATCTTGCAATCCGGCGCAACCCGTGCCATATGATTGTGCAGCGCAGCATGGCGGGACCTCCCGCCGTAACCACCGGCAGCGTGATTTTCCCGCCCAAATCAGGCGCGGGACGAGCCGGACCAGCGCTTTGTCCCCAGAGGCACCCTTTCACGCGGGTCGTTTCGAACCCGCGGCCGTGCGCCGTCCGTTCGAACCGAACGGATGCGCCTGCGCGTCGCCCTATGTGAGTATTTTATGACGACTTTTAACGACTTTGGCCTGCACGCCGACATCAATCGCGCGCTTGCCGCCAAGGATTATACCGTCCCGACCCCGATTCAGGTCCAGGCGATTCCGCCGCTGATGAAGGGCCGCGACCTGTGCGGTATCGCGCAGACGGGCACCGGCAAGACCGCCGGCTTCTCGCTGCCCTCGATCCACCACCTTTTGACCTATCCGCACCGCCCGACCCCGCGCGGCTGCCGCATGCTCGTCCTCGCGCCGACGCGCGAGCTTGCCGCACAGATCGCGCAGAGCTGCCGCGACTATGGCCGCTTTACCAAGCTCAGCGTTTCGACCGTCTTTGGCGGCGTGCCGATCAACAAGCAGATCCGTGACCTGTCGGGCGGCATCGACATCCTCGTCGCCACCCCAGGCCGCCTGCTCGACCTGATCGACCAGCGCGCGCTGCGCCTCGACGATGTCGAAATCTTCGTCCTCGACGAAGCCGACCAGATGATGGACATGGGCTTCATCCACTCGCTGCGCCGCATCGCCAAGCTGCTGCCGTCGCGCCGTCAGAACCTCTTCTTCTCGGCAACGATGCCGAAGGAAATCGCTCACCTCGCCGAACAGTTCCTCGAGGATCCGGTCACCGTGTCGGTCACCCCGCAGGCGACGACGGTCGAAAAGATCCGCCAGTTCGCGACCTTCGTCGAGCAGAAGGAAAAGCAGGCGCTGCTGCATTCGGTTGTCGCCAGCGAAGACATCGATCGCGCGCTGATCTTCACCCGCACCAAGCACGGCGCCGACCGCGTCGTGCGTCACCTCGCGGGCGCGGGGATCAAGGCGATGGCGATCCATGGCAACAAGAGCCAGTCGCAGCGCACCCACGCGCTGCAGGCGTTCCGCTCGGGCGACATCAAGCTGCTCGTCGCGACCGACATCGCGGCTCGCGGCATCGACGTGTCGGGCGTCAGCCACGTGATCAACTTCGAGATCCCGAACGTGCCCGAACAATATGTCCACCGCATCGGCCGCACCGCGCGCGCCGGCGCCGAGGGCAAGGCGATCAGCTTCATCGCCCCCGATGAGCGTCCGTACATGCGCGATATTGAGCGCGTGACGCGGAGCAAGTCCGAGCCGATGCCGCTGCCCGAGAATTTCAACGAGATGGTGCGCAATCTGCCGAAGCCCGTTGCACCCCCTCGCGACACCGGCAGCCAGGGCCGCGACCCCAATCGCCAGCGTCAGGATGCCAATCGTGGGCGCAATGGCGGCAAGCCGCAAGGCGAGCGCGGTCCGCGCCGCGAGGGTGCCGCCGGCGAAGGCGCCGAAGGCCAGCGCAAACGCCGCTTTCGTCCGCGCAACAAAAGCGTCGGCGCGCACAAGGGTGCGGTAACCCGCGTCGGTTGACACACTAAACAAATCTCTCTTTCCGCTCGTGCTGAGCTTGTCGAAGCACCGTCCTTTCCTTTAGCGTCGCTAAAAGAAGAACGGCCCCCTTCGACTGACTTGTCAGTCGCTCAGGACAGGCTTCGACGGGCTCAGGGCGAACGGGGAAGAGAATGACCGAACCAACCGCGGCAACCATCGATACCCGGCAGAGCGAGCGCAAGGTCATCCTGGCCTCGTCGCTCGGCACGGTTTTCGAATGGTATGATTTCTACCTCTACGGTCTGCTCGCGACGATCATCTCGGCGCAATTTTTTTCGGGCGTCAACGAAACCACCGGCTTCATCTTCGCGCTTGGCGCCTTTGCCGCGGGTTTTGCGGTAAGGCCGTTCGGGGCGCTCGTGTTCGGGCGCATCGGCGATCTCGTCGGGCGCAAGAACACCTTCCTCGTCACCATGGGCCTGATGGGCGCCTCGACCTTCCTCGTCGGCGTGCTGCCCAGCTACGCGTCGATTGGCGTCGCGGCGCCGATCCTGCTCGTGCTGCTCCGTCTCGTCCAGGGGCTCGCGCTCGGCGGCGAATATGGCGGCGCCGCCACTTATGTCGCCGAACATGCGCCCGACGGCAAACGCGGGCTGTTCACCAGCTTTATCCAGACCACCGCGACGCTCGGCCTGTTCGCGGCGCTCGGTGTCGTCATCGTCATCCGCTCGGTCATGGGCGAGGCGGCGTTCGCCGACTGGGGCTGGCGCATTCCGTTCCTGATTTCGGTGATCCTGCTCGGCGTCTCGCTGTGGATTCGCCTCCAGCTCGAGGAAAGCCCGGTCTTCAAGCAGATGAAGGAAGAGGGCACGACGTCGAAGGCGCCACTGACCGAGGCGTTCGGCCGCTGGGAAAACCTGAAATGGGTGATCGTCGCGCTGTTCGGCGCGGTCGCGGGGCAGGCGGTCGTCTGGTATTCGGGGCAATTCTACGCGCTCTTCTTCCTCGAAAAGACGCTGAAGGTCGACGGCGCGACCGCGAACATCTTGATCGCCATCGCGCTCGCGCTCGGCACGCCTTTCTTCATCTTCTTTGGTTGGCTCAGCGACAAGGTCGGGCGCAAGCCGATCATCCTCGCGGGCTGCGCGCTCGCCGCGATCACCTATTTCCCGGCGTTCCAGATGCTGACAGCCGCCGCGAACCCCGCGATGGCCAAGGCGCAGCAGAACGCAGCCGTCATCATGGCGGCCGATCCTGGGGCCTGCTCGTTCCAATTCGATCCGATTGGGCGCAACAAGTTCGAAGGCAGCGGCTGCGACATCATCAAGTCGACGCTGGCAAAGGCGGGGGCGAGCTACACGGCGTTCACGCGCGAGCGCATGACGGGCGACCCCGCGCGCGTGCGCATCGGGTCGCGCGTCCTCGCCGCGCCCGATCCCTGGCGTATCGCCGAGGAGGACCGCGCCGGGGCGATCGCCGCCTTCCGTTCGGACCTCGAACGCGCACTGGCGGACGCCGGCTATCCGGCGAAGGCCGATCCGGCTGCGATCAACAAACCGCTCGTCGTCGCGATCCTCTTCTATCTCGTGCTGCTCGTGACGATGGTCTACGGGCCGATCGCCGCATTGCTCGTCGAACTTTTCCCGAGCCGCATCCGCTACACCGCGATGTCGCTGCCCTATCATATCGGCAATGGCTGGTTCGGCGGGTTCCTGCCGACGACGGCGTTCGCGATGGTCGCGGCGACGGGCGACATCTACTACGGCCTCTGGTATCCCGTGATCGTCGCGGTGATCACATTGATCGTCGGGCTGCTGTTCCTTCCCGAAACCTTCCGCCGTTCCCTCCACCCTTAGGATAGATTGAACCCCGCGCGCCCGCGGGTTAGGGTCGCTGCGAGCCGTGAGGGGGGCATGATGATTGCCGACGACATAGATTTCGATCCGCCGCCGCCACCGCGGCGCCCATTGTTCCGGCGCAAACGGGTGCTGATCCCGCTCGCATTATTGCTCGCGATCGTTGTCGGCTTCCTCCTGCTCCTAACGCCCGATACCGACCGCGACGAAATGATCGCAAAATATGGCGGGCCGAACGCGGCATTCGTCGCGGGGCCGGCGGGGCAGCGCATCCATTACCGCGATCAGGGCAAGGCGGGCGGCCCCGCGATCATCCTGGTCCACGGCGCCAATGCCAGCCTTCATACGTGGGAACCGCTGGTGAAGCGGCTCGGCGCTAGCTACCGGATTGTCACGCTCGACCTGCCGGGGCACGGGCTCACTGGCGCGACCCCCGACACCGATTATTCGGCCGAGGGCATGATGGACGCGGTGGACGTCGTCGCGGCGAAGCTGGGGCTCGACCATTTCGTCCTCGGCGGCAATTCGATGGGCGGCTGGGTCAGCTGGCGCTACGCGCTCGCGCAGCCAACACGCGTCGATGCGCTGTTGCTGATCGACGCCGCGGGCATGCCGCTGCGGCCGGGCGAGAAAAGGCCCGAATCGAACGTCGGTTTCCGCGTCCTCGAATATCCTTTCGGCCGCTGGCTCGCGACGCGAGTCACGCCGCGGATGCTCGTCGACCAGTCGCTGCGCGGGTCGGTCGAGAAGCAGGCGATCGTCGATGAGGCGATGGTCGACCGTTATTGGGAATTGCTGCGCTTTCCGGGCAATCGCGCGGCGACGGTGCTGCGCGCACGCATGGACCGCGAACCCGCGATGGCGGTGCGCGTGGGGGAGATCAAGGCGCCCACCTTGATCCTGTTCGGCGACAAGGACCGGCTGATCAACCCGAGCGCCGCGAAGACGTTCAACGAACGGATCGCGGGGTCCGAGGTCGTGATGCTGCCGGGCATCGGCCATCTGCCGATGGAGGAGGCGCCCGATGCGACCGCTGCGGCGATCGCCGACTTCCTCAAGCGGCGGCTTGTTGTCCCGCCGCCGGCGAATCCAGAAACGCGCTGATCCGCGCCGCGATGGCGGCGGCGTGCGTGAAGGGGAAGAGGTGCGATCCCGGCACTATTTCCAGCACCGCGTCCTCGATCTGGTCGGCGAGCATCTCGCCATAGCAGGCGGGCATCACCCCATCCTGCTCGCCCATCAGTACCAGCGCCGGAAGCTCTTTCAGCCCCGACAGGAAGCCCACACTGCTCCACCCCATCATCGCGGCACTCTGGTAAGCGATGCCGAGCGGGGTCGCGGTCTGGATCTTGAGCCCGCTCGCCAGCATATCGTCGTCGAACATCGCCGCCCAGCCGATCCCCGGCGCGCCCATGACCGGCGTCGTCGCCATCAGCACAAGACGGCGCACGCGCCCCGGAAACTGGATCGCGATCTGCTGCGCCAGCGCGCCGCCCCAGCTGAACCCGGCGACGTCGATCACCTTGTGGCCAAGGCGGCCGGCGATCTCCATCACCACCGCCGCGATCGTCGGTGCACCGTAAGGAAGCAGCGCGTCGGGCGAACCGCCGACGCCGGGCATGTCGAGCGTCCACACTTCGCGGCCATGGATTTGCGCGAGCAGCGGCGCGGCGGCGGCCAGATCGGCGCCGATGCCGTTGAGGAACAGCAAAGGGACACCGGGCGTGCCCTCACGCCAGCGCGCGACGCGCAGGCTGAGGCCATAGACATGCTCGCTGCTGATGGCCGGGCGGCCGCTGATCCTGCTCATGGGCACGCCTTCGCATATCCCGGTGACAGGCGAAAGGCCGCGCACCCCCAATTAAATAGGGACAGTCCCTATTTAATTGAAGCCCCGTCGGCCTCCGCGGCTTGCTCGAAGCGCAGGCAATCGAAAATCTTCGCGCCCGCAAGGAACACCGAACCTGTGCAGGCGAGCAGCAACAGCTTGCCGCCGGTCCCCGGATATTCGTGCAGATAGGCGGCGCCGCGCGCCATCGCCCCGACGGCGAGGGCATAGATGATGAGGCACGCTTCGAAGCGGGTCTTGATGACGAACAGGCGTCCGATTTTTTTCAGCATCACCATAGCCTAAGCAAGCGCCGTGCCACTGGCGCAAATGCGGGATTCGGCGCGCCGGGCTTATGGTAAACTGTAAGTTAATCCGACAGATGGGGGCAAGCCACGACGGCATCCGTTCGGCGAAAAGGCGGTTCAATTCGTCTCGCGAACGCGCGCCGGCGCGCCCAGCGGACACTCCAGCGCGGCGCGGTCCCAGCCCGCGGCATCGGCCGCCGCGCCATAGCTGCGCTCAAGGAAATCGAGCAGCAGCGCGTCGGGCGACGCTGCGGTTCGCACCGCGTCATAAGACAGGATATACTCGCCCATGCCCGCGTCGAACCGCGCCGCGTCGGGCACCGGATAGTCCCGAAACCCCGCCGGTTCGGGATAGGCATAGGAATAAAAGGCCGCTTCGGGAAAAGCATCGCCGCCCGGCCAGAAACCCGCGCTGCTGACCTCGTGCGAATAGGCTTCGCGCGTCACTGGGTCGGGCAGGCCGGGCACGCCGCCGGGGTGCGGCGGTGCCGCGCGGCCCGAAAAGCGCGTGACGGCCAGGTCGAAGCTGCCCCAGAAGAAATGCACCGGGCTCGCCTTGCCCAGAAACCCGCTGCGGAACAGTTTGAAGACGCGGTCGACCTGCATCAGCGCGCGCCAGAAACGATGCGCGGCATCGGCGTCATAGCTGTTGTGCCTCTCGTCGCGCGCGAAGGGGATCGGATCGGGCACCTCGTTCGGCACGCCATAGATGCGCACCGCGATGCCAAGGTTGGCGAGCAGCCCGAGCAGCCGGTCGTGGAAGTCGGCGACGCTGCGCGCCTCGAGCACCAACTCGCGTTCCTGCCCCTGGCTCGTGCGGCAAATCAGCCGATGGACGATGAAGTCGAATTCGATCTCAAGCAGCTCGTGCCCGATGGGAATCGGCGACGTGGTGAGACCGCGCGCGCTGACATAGAGCGGCACCTGCCAGCCATGGTTGAGCCACGGCGTCAACGACAGGCGGATCTTGCCGACGATCTGCGTCCACAGCTGCAGCGTGAGCGCGGTGTCGCGCCAGTCGGCCCAGCGCAGTTCGGGCCAGATCGCGGATTGCTCGGTCGGTGACATCGCGGCTTTCCTTATCGATAGATAGTGTGTGCCGCCCCGCGTGACGTGTAGCCGATTCTGTGCTCAAAAAAAGGGGGGACGGGTCCGATCGGCAGCGGCTGGTCGGGAAATTCCACCATGACGCTTTGGGGTGGGAAGCGGACGCTGCCCCTTCCTCACTTCGTCATCCCCGCGAAAGCGGGGACCCAGAGCGTCCGTCGGCTGACCCATCCCTGAGTTCCCGCTTTCGCGGGTGACGAAGGGAGTAGTTCGTAGCGGCCATCCACGACCACGCGCAGCCTTCTAGTTCGACCGTGCAAACCAGATGACGTGCCGCGGGCCTTTGCCGTTGCTTCGTGCGCGCACGCCGACCTCTTCGACCTGAAAGCCCGCCGCCGTCAACCGGCGGGAGAAGCGGGCGTCGGGCGCCGCCGACCATATCGCCAATATGCCGCCTGGCCGCAGCGCCGCCTTGGCCGTGGCAAGGCCCGCGGGCGAATAGAGCCCGTCGTTGGCGTCGCGCGTCAGCGCATCGGGGCCATTGTCGACATCGAGCAGGATCGCGTCATAGCGGCGCGTTGCCGCGCCGATCGCTTTCGACACGTCGCCGAGGATCAGCGCGACCCGCGGATCGTCGAGACAGCCCGCCGCCAGCTCGGCCATCGGTCCACGCGCCCACTCGATGATGCCCGGGACGAGTTCGGCAACCGCAATCTTCGCGTCGGGGCCGAGCGCCCCCAGCGCCGCGCGCAGGGTGAATCCCATGCCGTAGCCGCCGATCAGCAGGCTCGCGGCCTTCGGGCTGCGCAACCGGTCGCAGGTCATCGTCGCCAAGGCTTCTTCGGAGCCGCTCATCCGGCTGCTCATCAATTCGTTGCGATCGATCGCGATGATGAAATCGTCGCCGCGCCGATACAGCCGCAGCTCGTCGCCGCCCGGGACTTCGGCCGTGCCAATCAGCTCGCGAATCTTCAACCGAGTTCGCCGAGGTCGAGCGTTTCCAGAAGCGTCGCGCGCGCCTTGCGCACGTCATTCGCCAGCGCCGCCGAAGCGAGGTCGCCCGGCGCGATTGCTTCGGGCCAGTGCGTCGCGACGACGCCCGCTATTCGGTCGAGCTTCGCCTCATCGGCGATGAAACGCGGATCGACCGTCGCCGGATCGGCAACGACGCGCAGGCGGAGGCATGCCGGGCCGCCGCCGTTCGCCATCGATTGGCGGACGTTCACGGGCAGCAGGCGGCGGATCGGCCCGTTGCCCGCGACATGCGCCTCCAGCCAGTTCCACACCGCGGGCGTCGCCTGTGCCTCGGTGGGCAGGACGAGGCCCATGCCGCCGCCATCGGGCAGGCTGACGAGCTGCGCGTTGAACAGATAGGATTTGATCGCGTCGGGCAAGCTGACCGCGCTCGCGGGCACCTCGACGATCTCGACCGCGGGGACGGCGGCGCGGATCTCGGCATACGCCGCCTCGCGGTCCTCGAAGGCGGTTTCGTGCGTAAAGAGCACATGCTCGTTCGCAACCGCGACGACGTCGTTGTGGAACGCGCCGCCCTGGATTGCGGTGTCCGACTGGCGAATGAAAAGAGTGCGCGCGGGATCGAGCCGGTGGTGGCGCGCGATCGCCTTCGACGCGTCGAGATGCTGGCGCGCCGGGAAGCGTCCGCCGCCGACGCCATAGACGAAGATTTCGACGCCAGCTGAGTCATGCCCGCTGCACAGCCGCATATGGTTCGCGGCGCCCTCGTCGCCGAAGGGGGCGGGGATCGGCGCGTGCACCGCGAAGGCAGGATGCGCGAACGCAAGACGAAGCTGCGCCAGCGTGCCCGGCCATTCGTGGCTGCGGTGCGGCATGGTGACGAGGTTCGCGACGGTCAAATGGCATTTGCCGTCGGCACTGTCGGGGGCGGGCGACACGGTCGCGGCGTTCGCCGCCCACATCGACGAGGCCGACCAAGCCTGCGCGCGCAAATGCCCCTCGGCGTCCTCGGGCGTCGTTCCGAGTGTTTCAAGCCACGGTGCGTCGGGCCGGTCGAGCGGGGTGAAGAAGCCCTGCGGCAGGCCGAGCGCCAGATTGTGGCGCATCTTCTCGATGCCCTGCAGTGCCGCAGCGCGCGGCTGCGATACGTCGCCGGCGTTGCTTGCCGACGCGATATTGCCGCGGCTGAGCCCGGCGTAATTGTGGCTCGGGCCGATGATCCCGTCGAAATTGATTTCGGTCAGCATGGCTTAACGTCCGATCCAGCTGATGCCGCTGCCCTTGCCGACACCCAGCAGCTTTGCGGCCTCACTGTCGAGCGTCGCGCCCTCGCCGATCTTGCCGAAACAACAGCGGAAATCGGCAAGTTGCCCCGTCGCGACCAGCGCGTCCTCGCCCCCAAGGTCGTTGGCGCCGACGATGGCCGAAATCTCGATATGCTTCGCGTCCTTGATGCTCGCGACCTGATCGGTGCGCGCGGTCATCGTCGGGCCGCCGTCGAAGATGTCGACGTAATTTTCGAAGGCGAAGCCCTCATTTTCCAGCATGCGCATCGCGGCGCGCCCGGTCGGGTGCGGCACGCCGATCACGCTGCGCGCATGTTCGCCCAGCATGGCGATATAGACGGGGTGCTTGGGCATCAGGTCGGCGATGAACTGGTTGCCGTGAACCGCATTGAACTGGTCGGCTTCCTGAAAGCTCATGCCAAAGAATTTGCCCGCGACGCTGTCCCAGAAGGGCGATCCACCCGCTTCGTCGATCACCCCGCGCAGCTCGGCGAGGATGCGGTCGCCGAAGCGCGCGCGGTGGCGCGCGATGAACAGGTAGCGCGAGCGCGCGAGCAGCAGCCCCAGCCCGCCGGCGCGCGCCGCGGGGTGCAGGAACAGCCCGCCGACCTCGCTCGCGCCGTTGAGGTCATTGCTGAGCATCAGCACCTGCGCGTGGAAGGTGCGGTCGAGCTGCTCGCTATGCTTGCTGTCGGTGCCGATGCGATAGGAATAGAAAGGCCAGCGCTGGCCGACCTGCCCGAAAATCTGGCAGGTGCCGCGCACTTCGCCGCTGTCCATATCTTCGAGCACGAGCAGGTACAGCTCGTCCGACGGATATTCCTTGTCGTTCGCGAACGAGGCTTCGGTGCGCTCGAGCTTCGAAGACAGCGCCTTCTTGTCGGGGGGCAGGTTGGTGAAGCCGCCACCGGTCAGCTTCGCCATCTCGTAAATGCTCTGCAGGTCGCCCGGCTTGGCCGCCCGGATCACATAATTCACACCGTCCCCCGTTCCGCTATTCTTGTCATTGTGAGTGCCGATAACTGGGCGCGCTCGGCAAGGCTAGCGACGATCAGAAATTCGTCCGACGAATGGATCGCGCCGCCGCGCGGCCCCATCGTGTCGACCACCGGAATTCCGCACGCCGCGATATTATTGCCGTCGCACACGCCGCCGGTGGCGTTCCAGCTGATCGGCGGCAGGCCGAGCGCGGCGCCGCAGTCGCGCACCAGTTCGAACAGGCGCGTCGCCGCGGCGTCGAGCGGCTTGGGCGGGCGGTTGAAACCGCCGTGGACGTGGCAATGGACGTCATGCTCGCGCGATATGGCGGCAATCGCATCGCGCATCGCAGCTTCGGCCGCCGCCATCGCATCGGGGGTCGAAGGGCGCATGTTGACGCGCAGGATCGCGCTATCGGGCACGATATTGTTCGGCCCGCCGCCGTCGATCTTCGCCGGATTGACCTTGAGCGTATCGGACTTCAGCGCGCCGAGGCGCAGCGCGAGGTCGGCGGCGGCGAGCAGCGCGTTGCGCCCCTCCTGCGGATTGCGCCCCGCATGCGCGGCGCGGCCGTGGACGATGACCGAGAAATTGCCGCTCCCCGGCCGTGCGCCCGCCAGCGTGCCGTCGGGCAGCGCGGGTTCATAGGTCAGCGCCGCGGTCTTGCCCTTGGCAAGCTCGGCGATCAGCCGCGCCGATGCCTGGCTCCCCGTTTCCTCGTCGCTGTTGATCATCACGTCATATCCGACGCGGCTCGCGAGCGGCGATGCCTCGAGCGCGGTGAGCGCCGCGAGGATCACCGAAATGCCGGCCTTCATGTCGGCGGTGCCGGGGCCGTTGAGCACGCCGTCGTCCAGCCACTTCAACGTCTGGAACGGATGGTCGGCGGCGAACACCGTGTCCATATGTCCGGTCAGCAGCAACTGCACCGGTGCCTCGGGGCGCACGCGCACATGCAGATGATCGCCGCGCTGGATGGTGTTGACGGTGCCCGCGCTATCGACGCTCTCGACCGGATCGGCGGCAACCAGCCGGACCTCGCCAGGCAGCGCCGCAAAGGCATCGGCAAGCGCGCCCGCGACGGTCTTCAAACCCGCAAGATTGCCGGTGCCGCTGTTCACCGCGGCCCATTTCTCGACCTGCGCCAGCATCGGCGCATCGGCGGCGCGTTCGAGCAGGTCGGTTTCGGTTGTGGTGACGGACGTCATGCCGCGGCTATAGACGCGCACAGAGGCTTTTGGCGACCCCCGACAAAGCGTCAGCGAGTCTTGGCGGGTTTGAGCAGCGGGATATAGCCGCGAAGCTGCGACGCCTTGCGCGGCGAAAGCTCGGCTTCGACCACACCCAGATATTGGCCTGCCCGTGCGTCGTTGCCCAGTGCAAAGAATGTCCGTGCAAGTTCGATCCGCGCGCGTTGCCGGACGTCGAGATTGCCGAAGGGGTCGAAGAAGGAATCAATGCGCGCCCGGTCCTTGACCCCGTCCCATGTGAAGGGCGTCGCGGCGGCCCCGTCCTTTGCGATCGCTTCATAGCGCCGTGCGGCTTCGGATAGCGTCATCTTGCCGGTCAGCACCGCGTGCCGCGTCGCAAACAGTTTCGCTTCGGGCGATGGCAGCTTTCCTGAGAAATCGACCAGCACACGATCGACCCAGCCCCGGTTCACGACGCCGGTCGCTGCCTGCATCCCCAGCAGGTTGAATGACAGGATCGCGCCGCGATGTTCCGCCGTCGTCGCGGCGCGCACCGCATCGGCGGCCGGCCGGCCAAGGCTGGCGGGCGATACAATCTCGATCGCGGGATCGTCTCGCAGGATCGCCTCGATATCGGGTTTGTGAAAATAGCCGACGACGACGAGCAGCGTCGCGCCCTTGTGCTTGCGCGCGGCCGCGCGGATGCGCTGCGCCTGCATGAAGGTGCGATAGAGGTACAGGCGGCGCGGCAGGTCTCGATCGGCGCGCGGCGACGGTTCGCCCGCCCATTTCCGGAGCGGCGCGAGAATCGCTGAATCTTCGGCGGCGAAGAAATCCCAGTCGAGGATCTTGCGGTCGGGAAAGGTCAGAAAGCCCTGGAACCCCTGCGCCTTTCGCACTTCCAGTGGGGTGTCGAGGTCGAGCCCGAAGCCGAGCAACTGGTCATCCATCGGCGGCATCCAGTCGATCGGGCAGAGTTCGGTGCCGCGCGCTGCGGCCCATGGCAGGATGATACCCTGAATCTCATAGGTGAACTCGTAATAATCGTGCCGCGACGCCTGTTCGGGCGGCCGCTCGATGCAGACCGCGGCGGGCTTCACCAGATCGAGAAAAGCGGCGAGCATCCCCGGCTGGTCCTTTTCCGCAACCAGCTGCGCGGCGTGATCCACACCGAGGATCGCGACGCGCGTCTTGTCCCCCCGGCCTGGACGTCGGCCTGCACAGGGTGGGGCAGGGCGGTGGCCATCAAGAGGGCAAGGCAAGCAAAGGCGCGTCGCAGCACGGTCGATTTCCTCGTCTAGAAAAGAGGATGTCCGCATAGCATGGCCACCGACCGTGGCAACGCTCGCGGGTCGGCGGAGGATTTCGTGACGGCAATGCCGTAAATCACTGCCGCCCGCCGCGTCTTCGGCTAGGCCCGCTTATTATTGCGCCGAATCGCAACGCATTAACGAAAAGTTCGAGACAGTTTCGCTAAGCTGACCGGACCGATAATCGAGTGAGCCGATGACTGCCGCCTTTGTACTTGGCATCAACATGTCCGTTGCCGGAATTTTTGCCGTGGCGTTTGCCGTGGTCGCGGCGACGAACCGTGGCGCGCGCGGCGCGCGGTGGCTGGCGGCGGGCTACGGCATGGGCATCGTCTATGTCGCGCTGGAGTTTCTGCTGACGCGGCAGGTCGATCCGACCCCGGTCGGCATCGGCATATTCCTGGTTTTCCTGCTCGCGCTCAGCTTTGCATTGATTGGCGTCGCGCATCATTATCGCGTGCGGCCGCCGTGGGCCGCGATGGCCGCGATCTGGGTTGCCACCATCCTTGCCGTGCCGGTGATCTTCAGCATGACCTATGGCTCGATCGCGCGGCTGATGCTCTACCAGCTTCCCTATTTTACAATGCAGGTCTTGCTCGGGCTCGTGATCTGGCGCTCGGGCCGGCGCCCGGCGCTCGACCTGCTGCTGATCGCGCTTCAAGTGATCGCGGCCGCCATCTATGTCGCCAAACCCTTCATCGCGGCGATTGTGGGGACAGCGAGCGCGCCGCAGGGCTATATGGCGACGACCTATGCCGCGATTTCGCAAAGCGGGAGCGTCGTCACGCTGATGGCCATCGCGCTTGTCATGCTGCTCGTGATCATGCGCGACACCACCGCGGAAATGGTGGCGCGCTCGGAAACCGATCCGCTTTCGAGCGTGCTCAACCGGCGCGGTTTCGAACATCATGCCGAACTGGCGTTGCTGCGCGGCGGGGAGGTGGTGGTGCTCGTCACGGCCGACCTCGACGACTTCAAGAAGATCAACGACAGTTTCGGCCACGCCGCGGGCGACGGGGTGATCGCGCATTTCGCCGCGATGCTGGTCGATGCCGCGCCTGCGGGTGCGATCGTCGGCCGGATCGGGGGCGAGGAATTCGCCGTCCTGCTTCCCGACGCGCTGCTGTCCGACGGCCGCCTCTATGCCGAAACGGTGCGCACGACCTTTGCGGCGGCGCAGTTGCCGGTGCTGGGGGTCGATCGCGGCTTTACGGCGTCTTTCGGCGTGGCCCAGCGTACCTCGGGCGATTCGCTGTTCGACCTGTCGCGCCGCGCCGACGCCGCGCTGTACCGCGCCAAGGCGGGCGGACGGAATCAGGTTCGGGTCGCGATTGGCGAATTGGCACCGGCACCCGCTGTCGGGGTCGCCTGAATTCAGACCCCGAGTAGCGGCGTGTCTTCGTCGCGCGGCGGCGCGGGTTCGAAACCGGGCAGGGGCACGAACTCTTCTTCGCTGAGCTCGATCGACGCGAGCCCGCCCAGCTTGAAGTGGCCGAGCCGTGGGTCCTCATCCGAGCGCCAGCTCTTGCCCAGGTTCAGCGCGCTGATGAACAGGTCGCCGCGACGTTCGAACAGCAGGTGCGGCGCCAGCGTCAGCACCTGGCCGTTATAATGCGCCGTCACCAGCCGTTTGCGGGCGATGGCTTCCATCAGTTTCAGTCGTGTGTCGTCCATGGTTTCAGAGCCGTTCGGGGGAGAAAGGTTTTATTGTGCAATGCAGCATAATCACATGCGGGCCCGGTGGGCAAGTGCCGAAAGTCCGCACAGCGGCTGAAAACCTATGCGCGAAACACCGCCCATTGCCAATCGAAACCAATCGCGGCATAGGGCGACGGCCCTTTCCTCCCCGGGTCCACTGGCGCAGCCGCGCCGACCAGAGGGTGCTTGCATGACCGAATTTCTCGACCGTTCCGGCCTGTCCGTCGATTCGCGACTGGCCGACTTTATCGAGCAACGCGCGCTGCCGGGGACGGGGCTCGACGCCGCCAAATTCTGGAGCGATTTCGCGGACCTGCTCGGCAAGTTCGCGCCCGAGAATGCGGCGTTGCTCGCCAAGCGCGAGGATTTGCAGGCGCAGATCGACGCCTGGCACGAGGCGCGCGCCGGACAAGCGCACGACCCGCAAACCTATCAGGCGTTTCTCCGCGAAATCGGCTATCTCGTGCCCGAACCCGCGCCGTTCCAGGTCGGCACGCGGAATGTCGATCCCGAGATCGCGACGATGGCGGGGCCGCAGCTTGTCGTGCCCGCGCTCAACGCGCGTTTCGCATTGAACGCCGCGAATGCGCGCTGGGGCAGCCTTTACGACGCGCTGTACGGCACCGACGCGCTCGACGCGCCGCCGGCGAGGCCCGGCGGCTATGACGCCGACCGCGGCGCCGCGGTGATCGCGCGCGCCAAGGCGTTCCTCGACGAAGCGGTGCCGCTCGCATCGGGCAGCTGGGCCGACTGGCAGGGCGGAGAGCCCGTGCTCGCCGATCCGGCGCAATGGGTCGGCAGCAAGCCCGGCGGGATCCTGCTCCGCCACAATGGCCTGCACATCGAACTGGTGATCGACCCCGCCAGCGCGATCGGCAAGACCGACCCCGCGGGCATCGCCGACGTCGTGCTCGAAGCCGCGCTGACGACGATCATCGATCTCGAGGACAGCGTCGCGGCGGTCGACGGCGAGGACAAGGCGCTCGGCTACACCAACTGGCTCGGCCTGATGCGCGGCGACCTCGTCGAAAGCTTTGTCAAGGGCGGCCAGACCGTCACGCGCGCGATGGAGGCCAACCGCGCGTGGACCTCGCCATCGGGCGAAGCCTTCACGCTCCACGGCCGCAGCGTGATGTTCGTCCGCAACGTCGGTCATCTGATGACGACGCCGATGATCCGCCTGCCGAACGGCGCCGAAGCGCCCGAGGGCCTGTGCGACGCGGTCATTACCAGCCTCTGCGCGCTCCACGACGTCAAGGGCCTCGGCACGCTCACCAACAGCCGCGCGGGCAGCATCTATATCGTCAAGCCCAAGCAGCATGGTCCCGAGGAATGCGGCTTCACCGACCGGCTGTTCGACGCGGTCGAGGATATGCTCGGCCTCGCGCGCCACACGATGAAGGTCGGCGTGATGGACGAGGAACGCCGCACGTCGGCGAACCTCGCTGCGTGCATCTACGCGGTAAAGGACCGCATCGTCTTCATCAACACGGGCTTCCTCGACCGCACCGGCGACGAGATCCACACCAGCATGCGCGCGGGACCGATGATCCCGAAGGGCGAGATGAAGACAAGCGACTGGATTGCATCCTACGAGGACCGCAACGTCCGCATCGGCCTCGCCTGCGGGCTTTCGGGCAAGGCGCAGATCGGCAAGGGCATGTGGGCGATGCCCGACCTGATGCGCGGCATGCTCGAAACCAAGATCGGCCATCCGAAGTCGGGCGCCAACACCGCATGGGTGCCGTCGCCGACCGCCGCGACGCTCCACGCGCTGCACTATCATCAGGTCGATGTATTCGCGCGGCAAAAGGAAATCGCGGGCGAAGCGGTGCCGGCGCTCGACCGCCTGCTGAACATTCCCGTCGCCACTGGCCGCAACTGGAGCGAGGCTGAAATCACCCGCGAGCTCGACAATAATTGCCAGGGCATCCTTGGCTATGTCGTGCGCTGGATCGATCAGGGCGTCGGCTGCTCAAAGGTCCCCGACATCGACGACGTTGGCCTGATGGAGGACCGCGCGACGCTGCGCATCGCCAGCCAGGCGCTCGCCAACTGGCTGCTCCACGGTGTGTGCGCCGAGGCGCAGGTCGACGCGGCGCTGGCGCGCATGGCGGCGAAGGTCGATGCGCAGAACGCCGGCGATGTGCTCTATGAAAAGCTCACGCCCGAAGGGATCGCGTACCAGGCCGCGCGCGCGCTGATCTTTGAAGGCGTGACCCAGCCGTCGGGCTACACCGAACCGCTGCTCCACAAGTTCCGGCAGGCAAAGAAGGCGGCGTAACGCCGCGTCATCGCGAATTGACAGGGCAAACCGGCGGGCGCATATCGCCGCCCGCCGGGGCGCGACTCCGGCATCAACCCAAGGACAGAAAAATGGACCCCGACAGTAGACGTCGCACCATATGTCCGGCAGCCACGGCGGTCCGTCAGGTTTAATCTCCTGCGCATCTCCTGACGCTGGCGGACGCCAGCATTCAGGAGAATATCCATGTTCAACGCTTTCGTTCGCGAGGCCGATCGCCTCGTCCGCGCCGATGTCGGCGCGGCAAACCCGCCCGCGATCCTGTGGGCGGACATCGTCCATCCGACCGCAGACGACGCGGCAAATGCCGCCGCCTTGCTCGGGACTTCGATTCCGACGCTGCCCGAAATGCAGGAAATCGAACCCTCGGCGCGCCTCTACGAAGAGGTCGGCGCGCAGTTCATGACGGTGCCGATCGTCGTCGGGCTCGACGGCGATGCGCCGCGCCTGGCGCCCGTCACCTTCATCCTCGGCGCGACAAGCCTCGCGACGGTCCGCCATGCCGAAGCCGCGCCGTTCGAACAGGTCGTCGCGCGGCGGCTGCGCACCAACGGCGCCACGACCGCCGAAACGCTGATGCTCGACCTGATCGAGGCGATCGTCGACCGCGTCGCCGACGTGCTCGAACGCAGCGCGCTCCACTGCGACGCCGTGTCGCGCGACGTTTTCGCACGCAAGGCGGCGGGCGGCGGCGCCGAAGGTCCGGCGCGCGATCTGGAGGCGATGCTCGGCCGTATCGGGCGCGAGGGCGATCTGCTCACCAAGCTTCGCGAATGCCTCGTCGGGCTCGCGCGGATGCTGTCCTATCACAGCACCCGCAGCGAAGGCAGCGCGCGCGAGGCGCGCGCGCGGCTCAAGACCATCCAGCGCGACGTGCAGGCGCTCACCGATCATGCGAGCTTCCTGTCGGGCAAGATCAATTTCCTGCTCGACGCGACGCTAGGGCTGATCAACCTCGAGCAGAACCAGATCATCAAGATTTTCACCGTCGCTGCGGTGGCCTTCCTGCCGCCGACGCTGATCGCGTCGATCTATGGCATGAATTTCGACCTCATGCCCGAACTGCGCTGGCAGTACGGCTACCCGTTCGCGATTCTGCTGATGCTCGTCTCGTCGATCCTTCCCTTCGCCCATTTCCGCAAGCGCGGCTGGCTGTGATGACGGCGGGAGACAGGCGATGCGGATCATCGAATTCCGGCTGCTGCCGGGTCTGGCGGCCGCGAGCGTAATCGCCACGCCGCTGCCCGCGGTCGCGGCGGGCAACGCGAGCGTCACGCTGGGGGTCACGATCCGGCGATAAAAGATCGGCGAGCGGCGGGAAGCGGGGTTGCTGCGTGCGGCGGGCCTATGGTAGAACATATAAAGAACATCGTTGGAGATGTCCATGTCCGCCGCCGTCGATCCCGCCTATCTTCATTATCCGAAATATGCCGAATTTCGCGCGCTGGTCGAAGCGGGCGGCGCGGCGCTCAAACTCTATCACCTGGCCGCCGCCGACGCGCCGGTGCCGGACGATGTGGCGAAGCTCTGCGCCGACTGGTTCGCCGAACAGGCGTCGGTGGCCGTCGCGCCGGACGATTGCGGCTTCGTCATCCTCCATCGCTGCGGCGCCGATTTCTATTTCCTGCTTGTATCGGTGTGGCGCGGCTCGAACGAACTCTGGGAAGCGGTCTGGTGCCGGCACGGCGACATGTCGGCGTTCGCGCCGTTCGACTCGGCCTATCCGCCGGAAGCGGGCGTGGTGCGCCCGACCTTCTGTGTCTGGGAGCTCGGGATCGTCGCGCACGAGAGCGCGGCGTGGGGCCGCTATCTCGCGTCGCCGCGCGACGATGCCGCGCGGTCGCGCTGGGTTGATGATGTCTTCGAAGGCGCTGTATAGGCGCTGCTCGTTTCACAGGAGTTTTGACGTGCAGATTGCGGTGCTGACCTTCGACGGCTTCAACGAACTCGATTCGTTCGTTGCCGCGGCTATCCTGAACCGGTTGCGCGGGCAGGGCTGGGAAGCGCACATCACGTCGCCGACGCCGCGCGTCACCTCGATGAACGGCGTGACGATCGAGCGTCAGCAACCGCTCGACTTCGTGGCCAAGGCCGACGCGGTGATCATCGGCAGCGGGATCAAAACGCGCGAGATCGCGGCGGACCCGCTGATGCTCGGCCGCATCCGGCTCGACCCGTCGCGCCAGTTGATCGGTGCGCAATGTTCGGGGACGCTGCTGCTCGCGAAGCTCGGGCTGATCGGCAACCTCCCGGCGTGCACCGACCTCACGACCAAGCCGTGGGTGATCGAGGCGGGGGTCGAGGTGCTGGACGCGCCCTTCGTCGCGCACGGCAATGTCGCGACCGCGGGCGGCTGCCTCGCGTCGCAATATCTTGCCGCGTGGATCATCGCGCGGCTCGCCGGGACCGCCGCGGCCGAGGAGGCGCTGCACTATGTCGCGCCGGTCGGCGAGAAAGCGGATTATGTGACGCGCGCGATGGCGGCGGTGCGGCCGTTCCTTGCGGAAGAAAATCTCGCCCGCACCGCGTAACTGGCGATCCCGTACAATACAGCTTGCCCCGGCCTGCTAAAATCCGGCATTTTGCGGCGTGCGCAAACCGGGGGCAGGGCGATGACGGCACCGTTTAATTTCGGGCAGCTCAAATTTCTGAAGGCGCTGACCGAAGCGCTGTTTCACGACGCCGAGATGGTGATTTCGGCCGATCAGGTCGTCGCCAATGTCTGCGACCTGTTCGAAAAGGTCGGGGGCACCAAGCTCGACGAGATCCAGCTGTCGTTGACCGCGACCGAGTTCGTGCTCGGCGGGCCGTTCTTTACCGAGGACGATGTCGCGGGGCGCGCCGAGCGGCTGAAGGATCGGCTACAGAACAGCCAGATCGACCTGTTCCAGGACATGGCGCGGCTGCGGGGCGTCATCTACGCCTGCTATTATGGGCACTGGCAACCCGGGCTCGAACCCGGCGACCAAGGTGCCAACGCCGCCAATCCGGTGCACCGCCAGATCGGTTTCACGCTGCCGAAATTCCGCCAGCGCGGCAGCTATGATGTGCCGCTGGAGCCGGTCCGCGGACGCGAGATCGACCCCGCGCATATCCTCGATGCATCGACGCTCGAGGAAGAATATGATGTGATCGTCATCGGCTCGGGCGCCGGGGGCGGGGTCGCCGCCTATAATATCGCGGCGCAGGGCTATAAGGTGCTGATCGTCGAGGCGGGGCCCTTCTATCCCAGCCACGCGATCACCCACCACGAACTCGACATGATCGCCAAGCTCTACAAGCATGGCGCGCTGCAAACCTCGACCAATCGCGATTTCGTGGTGTTCCAGGGACGCTGCGTCGGCGGGTCTTCGACGATCAACAACGGCATCTGTCTGCGCGTCAACGAGCCGGGGCGCACGCACCCCGACGCCAGGGATGTGCTCGCCAAATGGGCGAGCATCGGCGCGCCGATCGACGCTGCGGCGTTCCATGCGAGCTATGACGCGGTTCGCGACAAGCTTGGTATCGCGCCGATCGAGCCGCGCAGCGGGCGTCACAACGGGCCGCACCTGATCGAGGGTTGGCGCAGCTATGCGCGGGGATCGACCAACCCGCGCGATAGCCGCGCGATCGCCGACTGGTTCGCCAAGAATTTCGGACCCCCGAACACCGCGAGTGCGTGCGCCTATTGCGGCTATTGCAATTCGGGCTGCGCCTATGGCCGCCGCATGGGCATCGCGCAAACCTATCTGCCCGAGGCGTGCCGCGATTTCGGGGCGCGCATCCTGCCGGGGACGAAGGCTGAGCGGATCGTCTGGCAAACCGCCTATGACGGCCGGCGCGAGGCCGAGGCGGTGAAGCTGATCCTGCCTGACGGGTCGAAGACATTGGTCCGTGCGCGCGTCGGCGTCGTCGTCGCGGCGGGAACGATCGCCTCGTCGAAGCTGCTCGACCGCAGCGACATCGACGGCACCGGCTATCAGGTGTCGCTCAACGTCGCCTCGCCCGTCGTTGCCTTGATGCCTGATCGCGTCGGCGGCGATGCGTGGGACGAGGACCAGATGTCGAGCTATGTCGACTGCGGTGACTTCTTGCTCGAAAGCCATTTCCAGCCGCCAATGTCGATGGCGTCGCTGATGCCCGGCTGGTTCGCCGACCATGCGGCGCGCATGAAGAATTTCGGCCGCGTCCATTCGGCGGGCATCTTGTTTCCCGCCGACCGACGCGGGCAGGTTAAGGACGGCAAGCTGGAGTTCCGGCTAGACGTGGACGACGATTTGCCGGTGCTGCGCGACGCAATGGCGACGCTGACCAAGGTCCATTTCGCCGCGGGCGCGCTCGAATGCTATCCCGCGCTGGCGAAAGGTCAAAAGATCACGCCCGGCATGGATGTCGACGCCTTTTTCGCGCAAGCGATCCGCGAACAGGACGATGTCACGCTGTCGAGCAGCCACCCGCACGGCGGCAATGCGATCAACGAAGATCCGCAATATGGCGTCGTCGACCTCGACTGCCGCGTCCACGAAACGACCAATGTCTTCGTCACCGACGCGAGCACTTTCCCGAGCTGCATCCGCGTCAACGCGCAATGGACGACGATGGCGATGGCGCAATATGCGACCGGGCGCGGCGATCCGTTCCGGTAAAACGGCCTCAAAAATCCGTTCGTGTCGAGCGCAGTCGAGACACGGTCAGGCACGGGCCGACGATAGGCATCTCGACTTCGCTCGATGCGAGCGGGTAAGGGGAGCGCCGCCATGACCTTCACCGTTGCCGCCCTCTATCGCTTCGCGCCGTTCGACGATCCCGCCGCACTGCGCCAGCCGCTGATCGACCTCTGCGCGGCGGAGGGTGTGATGGGCACGCTGCTCCTCGCCCGCGAAGGGATCAACGGCACCATCGCGGGCAGCGAGGGGGCGATCGCCGCGGTGCTCGGCCATATTCGCGGCCTGCCCGACTGCGCCGAACTCGACGTCAAATATTCGGCCGCCGCCGACATGCCGTTTCAGCGGATGAAGGTGCGGCTGAAAAAGGAAATCGTGACGATGAAAGTCGCGGGGCTCGACCCCGCACGCGATGCGGCGCCCTATGTCGACCCCGCCGACTGGAACGCGCTCGTCGACGATCCCGGCACCGTGCTCATCGACACGCGCAACGGCTTCGAAGTCGGTTACGGCAGCTTTGCGGGCGCGGTCGATCCCGAAACGAAGAGCTTCGGCGAGTTCCCCGACTGGTGGCGCGCCAACGCCGACCGTTTCGCGGGCAAGCGCGTCGCGATGTTCTGCACCGGCGGCATCCGCTGCGAAAAATCGACCGCTTTCCTGCGCCATGAAGGCGTCGAGGACGTCGTTCACCTGAAAGGCGGGATACTCGCCTATCTGGAGCAAGTCCCCGAGGGCGAAAGCCGCTGGCACGGCAGCTGCTTTGTCTTCGACGAGCGCGTGAGCGTCGGGCACGGGCTGGTCGAGGTCGGCGAGAAGGAATGAGCCGTCAGGCAACCATCAGCGTATAGGTCACCTTGTAATCGCTCGCGTCGCCGTCGAGCGTCTTGGTGAATGTCCCCGCCGCATCGCCAATATCGACCGTCCCGATATTGTCGCTGCCGCCGATGTCATCAAACTCGCGCAGCTGGAAACTCACCGGCTGGTCGAACTCGAAGCTTTCGGGCACCGCCCAGCTCTCACCTTTCTTGATCGAATAAATCTCGCTCTTACCCTCGGGAAAACGCTGTCCCGTGTTGAAGCGCAGGAACAGCTGGTCGGGCAGCCCGAGCCCCAGTCGCCCCGTCAGCTTGACGCATTCGACGCGAACATTCGACAGGGTGAATTTCCGGTTGGCGACAGCGGGCGGGGCGGCAACGGTCGCGATCGAGGCAACTTGCGCCGCCGCCGGGCTCTTCATTAATCGGTTGATGTTCCCGGTCGCCTGTCCCGCAAACTTCCCCGCAGGAAATTCGGCCAGATAGGCGTTGAACGCGCTCACGCTGTTCTCCGCTGTTGCGCCTTTCCACAGCAATTCCTCCAGCGCCGAGCGGTCGCCCGAGGTGACCGGAGCGCTCGCCGGCGCCGTGCGGGGGACCAGATAGACGGGCGTCCCGGTGATGCTCGCGCTGACAAACGGCCGCTGGCTGCCACTGGTTGCTTTGAGCACATCATCGCGGATCAGGCCACCGAGCAACTGCACCGGCATATAGGGCTGCGGCAGGCGCTTCGCCAGCGAGGTCGCAAAGGGTGAATTGCCGCTCGTTCCGTCGGCAGCGGTCTGCCCCGGCGCCGCGGCGAAGATCACCAGCACATCGTCCGCCTCGACCTCCGCCAAGCCGTTGACGACCGCGCGCGTCCCGACCGTCACGACCGCCCGAACGGATTGTTGCGGCACGAATCGAGCACGACCATGCGGATTTGCGCCCCGGACACCGACTCCATCAGCCGGTCGAGGTTGATCGCCTCATAAGGCAGGTCGAGGTCCGATTTGAGCTGCGCGTCGGTCGGAATCAGCCAGTTCTTGCCCTGCGCCTCGATCCCGTGCCCGGCATAATAGACCATCGCGACCTCGGCCCCGTCGGCCTTGGCGCGGAAATCGCGCATCGCCTTCTGGAAGTCGTTGACCGTGAGGTCGGCGGCGATCGTCACATCGTCGAACCCCGCTTGCCGCGCCGACGCCGCGATGATCTTGATGTCGTTCGCGGGGTTAAGCAGCCGGCCGGTGTTGGCATAATCGCCATTGCCGATGACCAGCGCGACCTTGCGCGCCTCGGCGTCCGAGGGCGCGAGGAGGAACAGGATGGTGAGGGTGACAAGCCAGAATCGCATCATCTCGCAATCCTCTCTCTAAGCGGGCCGCGCCGCGCCATATTCGTACCAACCGAACGGCCGCGGGGTTTTCGGGATGTAAGCGGCCGCCTGCCGGTCGACCGCAAAGCCCGCCTGTTCATAGGCGTCGCTGATCGGCCGGGTGAGGTGGCAGTTGCCGCCGATGCGTTTCCATATCGGCTCGATCCGCCGCTGCCATTTCGCCACCCCGGCATCGGGCGCGGCGCCATGTTCTAGGAACAAGGCGATTCCGCCGGGCTTCAGCACGCGGCGTATTTCGCTCAGCACCGCGGCTTGATCGTGAACCGAGCATAAGGTGAAGGTGGTAACGACGGTGTCGAAAGAACCGTTTTCGAAAGGCATCGCCTCGCCCACACCGCCCCTTATATCGGCATCCATCCCGCGCGCCGCCGCCGCAGCCACGCTCATCGCGAGCAGCTCGGGCGAGGGGTCGAGCCCGCTAAAGCTCTCGATCTGGCCCGGCCGGTAAAATTCCATGTTGATGCCGCCGCCGCAGCCGAGTTCGAGCACATGGCCGCGCGCGTGCGGGACAACCTTGCTGCGCACCTTCATGATCTGCCCCTGCGAACAGGCGCATTTGATCAGGCGCGGTACTCCGTGACGTTCCCACCAGCTCGCCATTCGCCAGTCTCCCCTTGGCGCGGAAGGTGACCCTTGCTAGCGCGGTTGGCAACACCCATCTGTGCGGGTCCGCACAGCCTTTGAAAGATCGTCATGCCCAGCGTCCATCACACCAAGATGCTTATCCTCGGTTCCGGCCCCGCCGGCCTGTCGGCCGCCATTTACGCCGCGCGCGCTGGTATGATGCCGATCGTTGTGCAGGGGCTGCAACCCGGCGGTCAGCTGACGATCACGACCGATGTCGAAAACTACCCCGGTTTCGCCGAGGTCGTGCAAGGCCCCTGGCTGATGGAACAGATGACCGCGCAGGCAATGCACGTCGGCACCAGCATGATCTGGGATACGATTATCGACGTCGACCTGTCGCGCCGCCCCTTCAAGCTGACCGGCGACGGCGGCGACGTCTATATGGCCGAAACGCTCGTCATCGCGACCGGCGCGCAGGCGAAATGGCTCGGCGTCCCGGGCGAGCAGGAGCTTGGCGGCAAGGGCGTCTCGGCGTGCGCAACGTGCGACGGCTTCTTCTATCGCGGCAAGAAGGTCGTGGTGATCGGCGGCGGCAACACCGCTGTCGAGGAAGCGCTCTATCTCACCAACCACAGCGAAGACGTCACGCTGATCCACCGCCGCGACCATTTGCGCGCTGAAAAGATTTTGCAGGACCGGTTGATGGTCAATCCGAAGATCAAGGTGCTTTGGAACAAGCGCGTCGACCGTTTCGTCGCGGGCGAGGGCGTTTCGGGGCTGGTCGGCGTCGACCTGATCGACACCGTCACCGGCGAGGCGAGCCATGAGCCCACCGACGGCGGCTTCGTCGCGATCGGCCACAGTCCGTCGACCGAGCTGTTCAAGGGCAAGCTGCCGCTCGACGACGACGGCTATCTGCAGATCACGCCGGGCACCTCGCTGACCTCGATCCCCGGCGTCTTTGCCGCGGGCGACGTCGCCGACAAGGTCTATCGTCAGGCGGTGACCGCCGCGGGCATGGGCTGCATGGCGGCGCTCGACGCCGAACGCTTTTTGGCCGAAGCCGAATATCACGCGATGGCGGACGCCTGAGCTGACACGCGCGTCCGCTTTCGATCGATTGCGGACGCCGCGCATTTAATACGACGTCATTCCCGCGAAAGCGGGAACCCAGAGCGTCCGTCGGCTGGCCATCCCTGGGTTCCCGCTTTCGCGGGGATGACGAAAATGGGTACGGCAATTCTCCTCCTCAAAGCCAAACTTGGCTCAGGAACGCCGACGTGATTACTTTAATATTTCGAGGATCCGCTCAGCCAACCACGCACCATCGTTGCCGGCAAAACTGTGCGACGGGCTGGCGAGGCGCTCGACCGCAACGTGATCCAGCGCCGACGGACAGTTTTCCATAAAAGCCTGTGCGGTCCGGTCGCCGGTTGCGAGCAGGATCGTCGCGGGCGCCCCAAGTCCGGCGATCGCTCCATCGATCCGTGCGGCAAGCCCGTCCGGCGCGGCGGGGGCGACCGGCGCCTTGAGCGCAGACAGGCCACGAAACAGCTTCCGGAAATCGACCTCGCCCTTGATCAGCCGAAGCAGGCTTTTCGGATCCTTCAGTCGCGCCAGATACCGCGCGCGGATCGCGGCGGCAGGGGGCAGTGCGGGTTCGTCGGCTTCCTCGGCTTCACCGTCATAAGTCCACGGATTGGCGACGATCAGGCCATCGAGTGCCAACGGCTGGTGAAGCAACAACGCGCTCGCCGCATCGCAATTGCCGAAGCCGATGATGCGCGTCACGTGCGGGGCCGCTTCGCGAAACGCCGCAATCGCTGCGCCAATATCGGGTCCGCTGCTCTCGAACCCGCCGTTCGCGCCCTCGCTGTCGCCGATCCCGCGCCGGTCGAAACGGAACACCGGATGCCCCGCACCGGCGATCCGCGCTGCCAGCATCGCCATCCCGCGGTGCGCGCCGCTGCGGATTTCGTTGCCGCCCGACACGATCAGCAGTCCGGTCGTGCCCGCCGCGTCGTCGAGGCTCGCGGCGAGCGCCGCGCCTTCGCAGGCGAAACTCAGCTGATGCCGCATGTCATGCTCCATGCGGAAATGTCGGCGGCGATTGCTTCCGCCATCGCTGCGTCTTCGCCGGGTTCGGCGCGCAGCCATAGCGGCGTTCCGGCGACGCCGTCGGCGCCGAGGCCGACGCTGCGTAGTGGTTCCACCGCCTGCGCTTCGCTCGCGCCGAGCTGCGCGATCATGAAGGGTGACAGGCGATTGCCGGCAAGCAACAGCGGCGCGGTTTTCGCTTCGCCCTGAAGTGCTTCGAGCGATGACGCGACGCCGGCCTCGCGGTCGGCGCTTACGCGTGCGCGCATCAAGGTGCGGAGCAACGACGCGCCGCCGACGGGCGCAAGGCGCCACCATGCCGCGGCTTTCGCCTTATGGTCGATCAACGCGCCACCACGCACTGACGCAACCATCACCTGTCCCTCGATCCCCGCTGCGATTTCGGCAAGTGCGTCTTGCCAGCGAACCAGATCGACGTCGACGAGCGGCGCAAGGCTCTCATTCTGCCCCGGCAGGTCGGGAAGCATTGCCGCAAAACCGTCGGCCGCCAGCGCGCGCATCGCGAGCACCAATGTGCGGCGCGTGCGGTTCGCTTCCTCGAACAGCGGCGGGACGATCAGGACGGTGGCGCGGGGGGCGCCTGCTGGGTCGATGCGCAGCCGATGTTCGCTCATGCGCGCATCCGGGATCAGTCGATCACTTTGCGCAGCGAAAAGGCGAGTAAATTGCCGTAGGTTTCAAATATTTCGCCGTCGATCTCGTCATCATCGATGAGGATGGCCAGCCGGTCTTCCATTTCGGTCAGCACCGTCGCGACCGCCATCGAATCGAATTCGGGAAGTTCGCCGAACAGCCCGCTGTCTTCGGTCAGCGCCGCGGCGCGCGCTTCGCCGAGGCCGAGCACATCGGCGAGCAGGGCGCGAAGAGTGGCGTCGATGCCGGATGCTTTGGGCGTGGCTTCGGTCATGAGTCTTTCCTGAGCAGCGAACGGGCGAATGCCTTCAATGCTGGACCCCATGCCCCGACGCGCGACGGATTGAAAGCCTCGATGCGCCACAGCGGGTCGTGCCGGTTCATCCAGTCGCGCTTGTATCCGTCGTTCCCGGTGCCGAAATCGACGCGCTTCACGCCATCGACCTCGATCACATGGCGGAACAGCGCCGCCGACAGCAACGTGCCCGGCGAGGCTTTCAGGCTATCCTCGACATGCGCGAGCTTGTGGATGAAGGCGGTGCCGTCCTCGACGGTCCAGAACTGCGCGGCAACGGGGATTCCGTCGATGCGCGCGATCCCCATGCGCAGGCGGCCGCCATCGCTCTCGGCTTCGGCAAAGGCACGCAGCAGCGCGGGGTGACCCTCTTCGGGTTTCCAGCTCGCGGCATAGATTTGTTCGTAAGCGGCCCAGCTTCCCGGATCGAAGGTGGTGAGCAGCTGGATATCGACGACACCCTTCTTCGCCTTGCGCTGGACGGTATTGCGCAGCGCCCCCGGCCGGCTCGCCCACCAGGCGTCATGGTCCATCTCGCCCAGGTCGAGCCAATGGCGATCGCCCGCCGGCGCCGTTTTCACCCACCAGCCCGCGGCCCGCAGCGCGGCGGTCAGCGCATCGGGGTCGACGACAGGGTAAAGCGTCAGACGCGCGGCTTTTTGGCGCAGACCGGCGAAGAGCGCGCCAAGAGCGCCGCCGCGATCGCCGTCGCCGTCGAAAAGCGGACGGATCGAAAAGCTGTACCAGTTGGTGAGACCGGCCAGATCGCCAGGGGAATCGAACCGCAGCGGCAACCACGCGCTCGTCGCGCCCGCGCTGCCCCGCGCATCGATTCGGCCATGGCCCGCAAAGCCATGCGCAGTGAGCAGGTCGAACCACACCGCCCGGTCGAACGGCGACGCAAAGCCGGCCGCGCGCGCTGTGGCGGGCAACCGCTCATCATTAGCGTGATGTTCACCGTTCCCTTGCATGGTGCCGCCCTCTATCACTCCTGTCCTAACAGCCGATGACCAAGCCCGAAAACCCATCTTCAAGGCCGATCGACCATCTCGCCCGCTGCGGCGCGCCGGACGCGGCTGCGCTGCTGATCGGCGATCGGGTCACGACTTACGCCGAACTCGATGCCGGCGTCGGACGGCTGGCGTCATGGTTGCTCGAACAGGCGGGCGGTTCGGGCGAACGCGTCGCGAGCTGGAGCGCCAAGACGCGGCTCGCCTGCCTGATGCCGCTCGCCGCAGCGCGCGCGGGGCTGATCCATGTGCCGGTCAATCCGTTGCTCAAGGGGCCGCAGGTCGCGCATATCCTGTCGGACAGCGGCGCGAAATTGCTCGTTACCAATGGCGCGCGTGCCGAGATGCTTGGCGATGACCTGCCCGAAGAATGCGTCGTGCAGGACCTGAAGGTCGGCGAGGAAGTCATTGATTCGGGCGGGCATGCGCTACCGCCGTCGATCGCCGAGCCCGACGATCTCGCCGCGATTCTTTACACCAGCGGCTCGACCGGCCGGCCCAAGGGCGTGATGCTCAGCCACGCGAACCTGTGGCTGGGCGCCGAGAGCGTCGCCTCCTATCTGAAGATCGTCCCCGACGACCGGGGGCTCGCCGTGCTGCCGCTCAGCTTCGACTATGGGCAGAACCAGCTGCTGTCGTCGTGGTATGCGGGGGCGGCGGTCGCGCCGCTCGATTATCTGACCGCGCGTGACGTCGTGAAGGCGGTGGCGCGGCACAGGGCAACGACGCTCGCGGGTGTGCCGCCGCTTTGGGTGCAACTCGTCGAGGCCGAATGGCCTGCCGAAACGGCCGCCTGTCTGAAACGCCTGACCAACAGCGGCGGCGCGCTGACGCCCTCGCTGATCGACGCGATGCGCCGGACCTTCCCGAACGCCGACATTTATCCGATGTACGGGCTGACCGAGGCGTTTCGCTCGACCTATCTCGACCCGAAATTCGTCGCCGACCATCCGACCTCGATGGGCCGCGCGATCCCGCATGCCGAAATATTGGTGTGCCGGCCCGACGGCACCGTCACCGCAGACGAGGAGCCGGGCGAACTGGTTCATTGCGGTCCGCTCGTCGCCAAGGGTTATTGGCGGGACGAGGAACGCACCGCGCAGCGCTTCAAACCGGCACCGCGCGCATCGCACTATGGCGGCATGGCCGTGTGGTCGGGCGACACGGTGCGCCGCGACGCCAATCATCTCCTCTATTTCGTCGGCCGCGATGATGCGATGATCAAGACCGCGGGCAACCGCGTCAGCCCGACCGAGGTCGAGGATGTCGCGGTCGCATCGGGGCTGATCTATGAAACGGTGGCGTTCGGGGTGCCCGATCTGCGGCTCGGTGCCGCGATTGTGCTGATCGTGCGCGGCAAGGATGGCGTCGCCGACAAGGAAGGGTTGGCAACCTATCTCCGCCAGAATCTCCCCAATTTCATGCAGCCGCGGGCGATCGAATGGCGTGACGCCTTGCCGCGCAATCCCAATGGCAAGCTCGACCGCGTGGCGATTGCCGCCGATTGGGCCAAGGAGTTGACCGCATGAAGCCGCACGGCCCGATCCCGCCCGGCTTCCGCGCCGACCCCAGCGGCATGCTGCTCATCGGCGGCGACCGCGCAGAGGCGCTCGCCGACGTCGCGGGCGACACGCCGCTGTTCGCCTATGACAGCGCGATGCTCACCGCGCGCGTCGCCGAATGGCGCGCCGCGATGCCCGCCGGGGTGCAGCTTCATTATGCGATGAAGGCGAACCCTTATGCGCCTTTGCTCGCCTTCATGGCGCGGCTCGTCGACGGGTTCGACGTCGCCTCGGGCGGCGAGCTCAAGGCCGCGCTCGGCAGCGGAATGCCAGCGGGCGACATCAGCTTTGCCGGGCCCGGCAAACGCGACCGCGAGCTCGAAGCGACGATTACCGCCGGCGCGACGATCAACCTCGAATCCCCGGGCGAGGCGGCACGCGCGCTGTCGATCGCGGGGAATCTCGGCCTCACGCCCAGCCTCGCGGTGCGCGTCAATCCCGACTTCGACCTCAAGGGGTCGGGCATGAAGATGGGCGGCGGCGCCAAGCCCTTCGGCGTCGATGCCACCGAGGTTCCGGCGCTCGTCCGCCGCCTGATCGATGCGGGTGCCGACTGGCAGGGTTTCCATATTTTCGCGGGATCGCAGGCGCTTGATGCCGCGGCCATCGCCGAAACGCAGGCGCAGACGGTTGCGCTCGCGGCGCGGCTCGCGAACGAGATCGGGGAGACTCCGCCGCTCGTCAATCTGGGTGGCGGCATGGGCGTGCCCTATTTCCCGGGCGACAAGCCGGTCGATGTCGCCGCCGTCGGGGCGGCGCTCGCCGAGACGCTGGCGGCGCGCGATCCGGTGCTTGCCAAGAGCCATTTCGCGATGGAGCTCGGCCGCTGGCTCGTTGCCGAGGCGGGGGTCTATCTGACCCGCATCGTCGACCGCAAGACGAGCCATGGCGAGACCTTCCTCGTCACAGATGGCGGCCTCCATCATCAGCTCGCCGCGAGCGGCAATTTCGGCACCGTCATCCGCCGCAACTACCCGATCGCGGTCGCGGGCGCCTTCGGGCGCGAACCCGTCGAGACCGTGTCGGTCGTCGGCTGCCTCTGCACCCCGCTCGACCGTCTTGGCGACCAGGTCGCGCTCCCGCGCGCCGAGGTCGGCGACCTCATCGCGATCTTCCTCGCTGGAGCCTATGGCGCGAGCGCGAGCCCCGCGGCCTTTCTGGGGCAGGGACCGGCGCGCGAAATGCTCGTCTGACGCGCCTAAATCTGTTCCTTATCGGGACATTTTCCGACAAGCGCGGTCCAAACTTAGTTCAATACTAACATTATGTTCACCCTTTTCGAGCAATGGCGGAAGCTGACACAATGGCTGTCGCCGCGGAGTTTCCGGACCGCGGCTCCTCTGACGGCTCGAAAGGTTGATGGATTATGGCTTCGTTCCCCTCGCTCCGCATCGCGCGCGCCGCGCTCGTGTCGGGCATCGCCGCGACCGCGCTGACGGGCTGCATGGGCGCCGGCGGCAGCGCGCCGCAACTGCCGAGCGCGAACTTCGTTCAGAACCAGGAAGGGCCCGGCGAGGAATATATCATCGGCCCGCTCGACGAGCTCCAGATCTTCGTGTGGCGCAACCCCGAACTCGGCGGCAAGGTCCAGGTGCGCCCCGACGGCCGCATCACCACGCCGCTGATCACCGACATGCCGGCGGTGGGGAAAACCCCCACGATGCTCCAGCAGGACATCAAGCTCCAGCTCAGCCAATATATCACCGACCCGATCGTCAGCGTGATCGTCACCAGCTTCAACAGCACCTTCTCGCAGCAGGTGCGTATCGTCGGTGCCACCGAGAAACCCGCGTCGATCCCGTTCCGCGCCAACATGACGGTGCTCGACGCAATGATTGCAGTGGGCGGCCTGGGCGAATATGCCGCTGGAAACAAGGCGCGACTCGTCCGTTTCGACAAGGGCAGCGGGAAGCAGCAGGAATTCGGCCTGCGGCTGAATGACCTGATCAAGCGCGGCGACATCAAGGCGAATGTGCGGCTGCAGCCCGGCGATGTGATCATCATCCCCGAAAGCATGTTCTGACCATAGGCCGCCAACCCACCCATCTCCCAAGGATCGATTTCGAGCGATGACCAGCCTTTACGACGAATTCCGGGTAGCGCTGCACAGCGTCTGGACGCGCCGGTGGCTCGTGCTGGCGGTGGCGTGGGGCATCTGCATCCTCGGCTGGCTGGCGATCGCGTCGATCCCCAACCGCTATGACAGCCGCGCGCGCCTGCTCGTCGACGTCAACGAAATCCTGCCCGACGATGCGCAGATCGGCGGTGGACGCCCGCAGATCGACCAGATCCGCGAAACGCTGACCAGCGCGCGCAACATGGAAAAGGTCGCCGCGACCACCGGCCTGCTTCCCGCCGGTGCGAACGAGCGCGAAAAGGCCGGCGCCGTCGGCATGCTGCAAAAGAATATCAAGGTGATCCCGCAGCAGGACAATATCTTCGAAATCACCTCGAGCGTCGCGGTCGGCAGCCTGTCCGACGCCGACAATGCCAAGCTCGCCTCGGGCGTGCTCGACAGCCTGATCACGGTGTTTCGCGACGACCAACTGCGCGGCGGCCGGATGAACGCGCGCGAGGGCCTGAAATTCCTCGACGCCCAGATCGCCGACCGCGAAAAGGCGCTGCGCGAGGTCGAAGCGCGCCGCGGCGCGTTCGAAGCGCAGAATATCGGCCTGATTCCGGGCGGCAGCGGATCGCCCGCGCAGCGCGTCGAAGCCGCGCGCGCCGAACTCGGCCAGATCGATTCGCAGCTCGTGTCCGCGCAGGCGCAGCTTGCGGCCGCGAACGGCCAGCTGTCCTCGACCCCCGCGACGATCAACATCCCCGGCATGGGCGGCGTCGGCGGCGGCGTCGCGCGCCAGCAGCTTGTCGGCGCGCAGAACGAACTTTCGTCGATGCGCGCGCGCGGACTGACCGACGCGCACCCCGACGTTATCGCGCTGAAAAGCCAGATCGCCTCGCTGAAAGCCATGGCCGACCGCGAAGGCACGGGTGGCGGCGGTGGCGGCAATTCGCAGAATCCCGCCTATGCCTCGCTGTCGGCGATGCGCGCCGAGCGCCAGGCGACCGTCAGCGCGCTGTCGTCGCGTAAGGCGCAGCTCACCGGCGACATCGCCAAGATCACCTCGCAGCAAATCCAGAACCCTGGCATCGCGGCCGAGTACGACCGGATCAACGGCGAATATACTGCGTTCAAGGCGCAGTATGACAAGCTGCTCGCGCAGCGCGAACAGGTCCGTATGCGCGGTGAGGTGCAGACCGAAACCGACGCGATCAAGATCGAACTGCTCGACCCGCCGTCGAAGCCGACGAGCCCCGCGGCACCCAATCGGCCGCTGTTCCTGACCCTTGTGCTGCTCGCGGGTATCGGGGGGGGCGTTGGCGCCGCCTTCGGCCTTGGCCAGGTGCGCACCAGTTACGCGACCGCGGCGAAGCTCGAACGTGCCAGCGGCCTGCCGGTGATCGGATCGATCACCGAAGTCGTGACGGCAGAACGCCATCTCGACCGGCGCAAGAAACTCGTCTGGCTGGCGAGCGGCGGAGGCGCGCTCGTCGGGCTCTACGCCTTGTTGCTGGTCGTCGAATTCATCCAACGCGGCATGGTTGCGTGACGGGGGACGATGACATGAACGACCAACGCAAAGTCAAGCGCCCGCCCTCGCTCCTCGAACGCGCAGCCGACATGTTCGGCCTCGATCCCGCGGCCAATGCGCCGACGATCGACGTCTCGAAGCTGCCGCCCGAAACGCCCAAGAAGGCGACGGCGGTCAAGCCGGAGCCCGCCGCGGAAGCGCCGCAGCCCGAAATCCTCGACCCCGTCGTCGAGGCGGCACCGGCGGTCGAGGCCGCTCCCGCCGCCCCCAAGCCGTCGCCGCGCAAGGATGTCGCCAAGGCGGCGCCCGCCATCGTTCCGACGCGGCAAGGAACGATCGACCGTGCGCGCCTGGCATCGCGCGGGATGATCGTGCCCGGCACCCCGGTGACCGGCATTTCCGAAGAATATCGCATCGTGAAGCGCGAGCTGATCCGCAATTTCGGCGGCGTCGGCAATCGCCCGATTCTGCCGCGCGGCCATCGCGTGCTGATCGCGTCGGCGAACCCGGGCGAGGGCAAGACCTTCTCGGCGGTCAATCTCGCGCTCAGTCTCGCGGTCGAGGCCGATCACGATGTGCTGCTGATCGACGCCGATATCGCCAAGCCGAGCGTGCTCGAAGCGCTGGGGCTCGACGACGGCCCCGGCCTGATGGACGCGCTCGCCGATCCGCATCTGCCGCTCGGCGACTGCCTGATCCAGACCGACATTCCGGGGCTGAAGGTCATGCCTGCGGGCACCGGCCATATGCACGACACCGAACTTCTCGCCTCGGCGCGGACCGAGGCTTTGCTCGCGCAGCTCGAACAGGGAGCGCCGGGCCGGATTCTCATCATCGATTCGCCGCCGGTGCTCGCCGCATCGCCCGCCGCGGTGCTCGCGGGGCATGTCGGACAGACGATCATGGTCGTGCGCGCCGACGAAACGCTCGAATCGGCGCTGCGCGACGCGATCGGCCTGATGGGCGCGTGCCCGCATATCCAGCTGCTCCTCAACGGGGTCAAATTCTCGCCGGGCGGACGCCGCTTCGGCACTTATTACGGACAGGGAGGCGCGTGATGCGCACGGCGACCACCATGCGTCATGGGGCGACGCTGGCGGCCCTCTTGCTCGCCGGGACGGCGACGGGCGCGCACGCCCAATTTTCAGGCGATCCGGGAACGGGCAGCGCCAACGCGCCTTCGGCCGGCGCGCCGGCATCCGAAGGCCGTGCGGCGAAGCGCGCCGAAGGGCGCCGCGCGCAGCGCCAGGTCGGCGTCAGCCCCTATCTCGAAATCGGCCAGGTGCTGACCGCCGACCTCAAGAACGGTGGCGACGTCCTTACCTACACGAACCTTGCGGTCGGCGTCGACGCGTCGATCGTGACGAACCGTGCCCAACTCGCGGGCACGCTGCGCTATGAACATCGTATCGGATGGAATGGCGGTCTTGGCGATTCGGACACGATCAGCGGCCTTGCCCGCGGCCGGATCGAGGTCGCGCGCGGCCTGAATCTCGAAGGCGGCGCGCTCGCGACGCGCACCCGCGCCGACGGGCAGGGCGCCGCCAGCGGCCTGTTCATCGGCAACGCCAGCAATGTCGCGAACCTCTATTCACTCTACGCAGGGCCGACCTTCGCGCGCCGCATCGGCGGGCTCGACGTCGGGGCGGGCTATCGCTTCGGCTATACCAAGGTCGATGTCGACCAGCCCGCGATCCTTTCGCCGGGTTCGCAGCCGCAGGATATTTTTGACAGCTCGACCAACCATGTCGCGTGGGCCAGCGTCGGCGCGCGGCCGGGCGACCTGCCGTTCGGCTGGCAAGTGTCGGGCGGTTACGAGCGCGAGGACGCGAGCCAGCTCGACCAGCGCTACGAGGGCAAATACGCCCGCGCCGATGTGACGGTGCCGATCGGCCCGACGGTCGCGCTGCTCGGCGGTGTCGGTTACGAGGACATCGAGATCGGCCAGCGCAATCCGGTGGTCGACGCCAATGGCGTGCCGGTGCGCGATGCGAGCGGCCGCTTCATCACCGACAAATCGACCCCGCGCCAGCTCTCGTTCGATACCGACGGGCTGATCTGGGACGCCGGCGTGATGTGGCAGCCGAGCCGCCGCACGTCGCTGACCGCCCGTGTCGGGCGCCGTTACGGCGACACCATCTACACCGGCAGCTTCACTTATCGCGCCGATCATGCGACCTCGATCCAGGTTGGCGTCTACGACGGATTGTCCAGCCTTGGCCGCGGCTTGTCGGGCGGACTTGCCGCGCTGCCGACGCAATTCGACCCGACGCGCAATCCGATTGGCGGCGGCGTCAATCCGTGCGTCTTCGGCCAGCAGGGCGGCGGCTGCCTCAGCAATCAGCTCGGCAACGCGACCTCGGCGCAATATCGCAGCCGCGGCGTGCAGGCGACGCTGTCGTCGCGCTTCGCCGGCTGGAGCTATGGCGTCGGCCTCGGCTACGACCGGCGCAAGCTGCTCGCGCCTTTGCTGTCGCCGATCGGCAGCCTCAACGGCGTCACGGACGAGAATTATTATCTCTTCGTGTCGGCGGCACGCCAGCTCGACGCCGATTCCGACCTCTCCCTGTCGGGTTACGTCAATTATTTCGACAACGGCGCGCCGGGCGCCAGCGACGTCCAGTCGGCCGGCCTGACCACATCCTATTCGCGGCGCTTCTGGCGCGGCCTCACGGGGACCGCGGCGGCCAGCCTCAACGCCTTCGACCAAGAAGGCTTCAACAGTCAGCTTATCGGTTCAGCTTTGGTGGGACTTCGTTACAACTTCTGACCAAGCAACGGGAATTTTTGCGATGTACGATCAGTTCTATGGTTTCACCGGGCGTCCGTTCCAGCTGACGCCAGACCCGCATTTCTATTTCGAAAGCGGCACCCACCGCAAAGCGATGTCCTACCTCGGCTATGGCCTCGCGCAGGGCGAAGGTTTCATCGTCATCACCGGCGACGTCGGCGCGGGCAAGACAACGCTGGTCGGGCATCTGATGAACACGATCGACGCCAATCGCCTGACCGCGGTCAAGCTGGTGTCGACGCAGGTCGAGGGCGACGACCTGCTCCGCCTCGTCGCCGAACAGTTCGGCATCGAATGGGAAGGGCAGAGCAAGGCCGAATTGCTGCGCTCGATGGAGCAATATCTGCGCGAACAGGCGCGCGCCGGCCGCCGCACTTTGCTGATCGTCGACGAGGGGCAGAACCTCGCGATCTCGGCGCTCGAAGAGCTGCGCATGCTGTCGAATTTCCAGCTCGGCGGCCATTCGCTGCTCCAGATTTTCCTGCTCGGCCAGCCTGAATTCCGCCAGACCCTGTTTCATTCGCCGGCGCTCGAACAGCTGCGCCAGCGCGTGATCGCGACGCACCACCTCGATCCGATGGAGCCCGAGGAGGTCGAGCCCTATATCCTCCATCGTCTCGGCAAGGTCGGCTGGACGGGCAACCCCAGCTTCAGCCCCGACGCGTTCGAGGAAATCTTCGATTACAGCGAGGGCGTGCCGCGCAAGCTCAACGTGCTGGTCAGCCGTTTGCTGCTGTACGGCGCGGTCGAACAGATGAACCGCATCACTGCGCAGAATGTGCGCTCGGTGGTTGCCGAGATCGAGGCCGATCGCGGCATCGATGCGGCGACGCTGGCGCCGCTGCCCGTCGACGAGGTCGTTGCCGCCGCCGCCGCGGCCGTGGCACCGACCCCCACACCCTTCGCCGTTCCGGCGCCGGCGAACGAAGTGCCGCTCGAATGGCCGCAGCGCGCCGCCGAGCCCGCCGCTGATGGCCGTCCGCCCTTTGCCGCGCCCGCCGAACCCACGCGCGTCGTTCCGCTGACCCCGCCGAAGCCGGCGGAGCCCGAAGCCGAGGTTCTGGAACCCGCGCCCGAGACCGCGGCCGACGCACCCGCTCCGGCGGCACCCGCGATCGACCCCGAACATCTGGCGGCACTGGAAAAGCAGATCGCATCGCTCGAGGCGCGGCTCGTCGAACAGGATGCCGCGCTCCGCCGCGTGCTCGACTTGCTGATCGAATGGGTCGAGCGCGATCCCGACAATGCACCCAACCCGCAGAATTCGCGGACCTGGGCTGCCTGACAACCCGGCCAAAATCGGCTATCTCGCTGATGAAGGTGAGGAAAAATGCAGAACGGCCTGTCGGTCGATGTCGAGGACTGGTTCCAGGTCGGCGCCTTTGAGCGCACGATCGACCGCGCCGACTGGCCGAGCCTCGAATGCCGCGTCGAGGCGAATTGCGACGCGGTGCTGCAGATTTTCGCCGATGCGGGCGCCGGCGGCACCTTCTTCACCTTGGGCTGGGTGGCCGAACGCTATCCCGCCCTGATCAAGCGGATCGTCGCGGCGGGGCACGAACTCGCCAGCCACGGCTATGACCACAAGCGCGTGTTCCACATGACCGCCGACGAATTCGCCGCCGACCTGAAGCAGACGCGGGCGATCCTCGAAGATCTGGGCGGCGCCCAAATTCGCGGCTATCGCGCGCCGAGCTTTTCGGTCGATACGCGCACGCCGTGGGCGCACGCGGTACTCGCCGAACAAGGCTATGCCTATTCGAGCAGCGTCGCGCCGGTCGTCCACGACCATTATGGCTGGCCGCAAAGCCCGCGTCATGCGTGGCGCCCGTTGGCCGACAGCGACCTCGTCGAATGGCCCGTCACGACCGCGCGCTTTGCCGGGCGGACATTGGCAGCGGGCGGCGGCGGCTTCATGCGGATGCTGCCCTATGGCTTCACGCGCTGGGCGATCGCGCGGATGAACGAGGAGGGGCACCCGGCGATCCTCTATTTCCATCCATGGGAAATCGACCCCGGCCAGCCGCGTGTCGCCGATGCGCCGATCCGATCGAAGATCCGCCATTACAGCGGCTTGTCAGCGATGGCTGGCAAGCTGAAGAAACTGCTCGCCGACTTCGAATGGACCCGCGCCGACGCCTTGCTCCCCGCGCAGCAGCAGCGCGCGCAGCCCTGGCGCGCCGCGGCGTGAACGCGCCTGTGCCGATCGACCAGAGTTTCACCGCAGCACCGCTGTCCGACACGGCGGCGTGGGACGCCTATGTCGCCGCGCACCCCGACGCGACGCCGTTCCACAGCCGCGCGTGGTGCGAAGCGATCACCAGGGCGACCGGGCACCGCTGCCACCTCGTCACCGCGCGCGATGCGAACGGCGCGCTGACCGGCCTCCTGCCGCTCCACCACATCCGCTCGCCGCTGTTCGGTCAGGCGCTGGTCGGCGGCGGCTTTGCGGTGGGTGGCGGCATCCTCGCCGACAACCCGGCGGTCGCCGCAACGCTCGCACAGGGCGCGGCCGACATGGCGCGGTCGCTCGGCGTCCCGTCGGTCGAACTGCGCGGCGGTCCTCTGCCCGAGGGCGAAGGCTGGACCCGCGAGGACGGCGTCTACGCCGGCTTCGCGCGCGACCTCGCCGCCGCCGACGACGCCGAACTTCTCGCCATCCCGCGCAAGCAGCGCGCCGAGGTCCGCAAGGCGCTCGAAGGCGGTCTGACGGTAACAACCGGCGGCGGCGCGAACGAGCGGCGTGACCATTATCGCATCTATTCGACGAGCGTTCGCAACCTCGGTACGCCGGTTTTTCCGAAGAAGCTGTTCGATGCCGTGCTCGATGCCTTTGACGATGAAGCTGACATCCTGACCGTGCGCGAGGCGGGGCGACCTGTGGCCAGCGTGCTCAGCCTTTATTGGCGCGGCACGGTGATGCCTTATTGGGGGGGCGGCACCGCGGATGCACGCAGGCTGCGCGCCAACGAAATGATGTATTTCGCACTGATGTGCCACGCCCGCGCGCGCGGCTGCACGCGCTTTGATTTCGGCCGCTCGAAGCTCGGCAGCGGCCCCTTCGCTTACAAAAAGAACTGGGGTTTCGAGCCGCAACCGCTCGTCTACGCCCGCTGGCTCGCGCCGGGCGAAACCGCGCGCGACACCAACCCGAACAGCGCCAAATACCGGCTTCAGGTCAATCTTTGGAAGAGGCTGCCTTTATGGGCGGCGAACCGCATCGGTCCGCTGATCGCCCGCGGATTGGGGTAATGGCCGAAATCCTGTTCCTCGTTCACCGCGCGCCCTGGCCCCCCGACCGCGGCGACCGGATCCGCAGCTGGCATATGTTCGAGGCGCTGGCGAAGCTCGCGCCGGTGCACGTCGCCGCGTTCGCCGACGATCAAGCCGATGCCGCCATCGCTCGTGAAAAGATGGCGCCGCTTTGCAAAAGCTTGACGATCGAAGTGCGCAATGCGTCGCGCCCGCTCGCGCTCGCGCAGGCGGTGCTGCGCGGTGAACCCGTATCGAACCGCCTGTTTCGCAGCGCCGCGCTGGCGCGCCATGTCGATGCGCTAATCGGGCAAGGTGATGTCAGCCATATCGTCGCCTTCTCCGGCCAGATGGCGCAATTTCTGCCCGCCCGGTTCGATGGCCCGGTTCTGATGGATTTTGTCGATGTCGATTCCGCCAAATTCGCCACTTACGCCGAGCAGGACAAACGCCAACCGCTGAACTGGATCCACGCGCGCGAGGCCCGCGTTTTGGGTGCTTATGAGGCGGCGGTGGCGCACCGCGTCGACGCCAGCCTGTTCGTGAGCGAGGCCGAGGCGGCGTTGTTTCGCAAGCAAAGCGAACTCGGCACCGACAAGGTCCGCGCGGTCGAGAATGGCATCGACACCGACCGGTTCGACCCGGCGATCCCACTCGATGCGGTCGGCGCGGGCGAGGGGCCGCTGGCGGTCTTCACCGGCCAGATGGATTACCGCCCCAATGTCGACGCGGTCCGCTGGTTCGCGACCGACATCCTGCCGCTGATCCGTCAGCGCCACAGCCAAGCACGCTTCGCAATCGTCGGCCGCGCGCCGACCGACGAGGTGCGCGCGCTCGCGGCGCTGCCCGGCGTGACGGTCACTGGCGAAGTTCCCGACGTGCGGCCGTGGCTCGCCGCCGCCGATGCCGTCGTCGCGCCGCTGCTGCTCGCGCGCGGCGTGCAGAACAAGCTGCTAGAGGCGATGGCGATGGCGCGGCCGGTGGTCGCGAGTGCCGCCGCGGCCGAGGGGGTCGATGCGACGCCGGGCGAGCATCTGCTCGTCGCCGACGATGCAGCCGCGATGGCCGATGCCGTGTGCTCACTCTTCGACGACCGATCCGGGGCGGCAAAGATGGGCCAAGCGGCACGCGCGCGAATGATCGCGCGTTATGGCTGGGAGGCGCGCCTTGGGCCGCTCGGTGAATTGCTGGGACTGCCCGCATGACGTGCTGGCAACGCCATCTTGCTGCGCTCGCATCGCTGTCGGCAGCGATCTTCGCGATCTTCTGGCGTGAGGCCGCCGATGTGGCGGGTATCTGGTGGAACAGCTCGACCTTCACCCATTGCCTGCTGATCGTGCCGATGATCGGATGGCTGGTGTCGCAGCGCGCGGCGCTGCTGCGGCCGCTGACGCCGATCTATTGGTGGCCCGCGCTCCTGTGGATGGCGGGCGCGGGGCTGGTGTGGCTGGTCGGAGAAGCGGCTGGGGTCGGCTTGTTCCGTCAGCTGGGCCTTGTCCTGATGCTGCAGGGGGCGGTCGCGGCGACGCTTGGCGAAAAGCTCGTGCGCGCGCTGCTTTTTCCGCTTGGTTACGCGCTGCTGCTGGTGCCGTTCGGCGAGGAACTGGTGCCGCTGCTCCAGACGCTCACCGCGCATATCAGCATGGTCCTGCTCCACCTCTCCGGAATCCCGGCCCAGATGGAGGGCGTCTTCATCACCACCCCCGCCGGTTTCTTCGAGGTCGCCGAAGCCTGCTCGGGGGTCAATTTCCTGATCGCGATGCTCGCTTTTGCGGTGTTCGCGGCGCATCTCTGCTTCCGAAGCTGGACGCGGCGGATCGTCTTTGTCCTACTCGCGCTGGCAACGACGATCCTCGCCAATGCGCTGCGTGCTTACGGCACGATGGTCGCTGCGGAAATCTGGGGGATCGAGGCGGCGGGCGGGATCGACCATATCTTCTACGGCTGGTTCTTCTTCGGCGCCGTGATCCTGCTCGTCATGCTCGCCGCGCGCCGCTGGTTCGACCGGCCGGCGAACGACGCTGCGGTCGATGTGCGCGGACTGGACGGGGCGCCGCGTTTTACCGGGCCGGCGAAAGCGGTGTTGCCGGTCGCACTCGCGGTTCCGTTGCTCTTTGCCGGTTGGGGGACGCTCGTCGGCGGACGCAGCGCACCCTTGCCCGATACGATGACGGTCGAAGCGCCGCCGGGTTGGGCCGAGGCGCGCGTCGAAACCATGGAATGGCAGCCGCGCTTCGACGGCGCCGATCAACGGCTGCTGCGCCAGTTCGCCAATGACAGGGGGCAGGTGGTGACCGTCGCGATCGGCGGGTACAATCACCAAGCGGAGGGACGCGAGGTGGTCGCGTTCGGGCAAGGCGCGGTCGATCCCGACAGTAAATGGGCGTGGAGCGCCTCGCTGCCCGCGGTTGAGGGCGCGAAGACCGAGCGGCTGCTGCATCCCGGCCCGGTGCTGCGCGATGCGGCGACCTGGTATGTCGTCGATGGCAAGGTGACCGGCAGCGCGCGCGCGGCGAAGCTTGCGGGCCTCAAGGCGCGGCTGGTTGGCGGCGACCCGCGCGCATTGTCGCTGATTATATCGAGCGAGGAGCGGCGCGGCGGCCGCAATGCGATAGAGGATTTCCTTTCCGCGTCGAGCGGAGTCAACGCAATGGCTGACCGCGCGCTGAAAACGCGTTAAGGGCGGTTCCTATATGTGTGGGATTGCCGGCATCTATCATCTGGAAACGGCGAAACCGGTCGATCCCGCGCGCCTGCGTGCGATGCTCCAGCCGATGCAGCATCGCGGTCCCGACGGATCGGGCGAGTGGACCGCGCCTGGCGTCGGGCTCGGCCATCTTCGCCTCTCGATCATCGATATTGCGGGCAGCCCGCAGCCGATGGCGAGCGACGACGAGATCGTCACGCTCACCTATAATGGCGAAATCTATAACTTCCGCGAGCTGCGTGCTGAGCTCGAAGATCGCGGCCACCGCTTCCGCACCAGCGGCGATACCGAGGTCATCATCGCGGCGTGGCGCCAATGGGGCCCCGATTGCCTGCCCAGGCTCAACGGCATGTTCGCCTTTGCGATCCACGATCATCAGCGCGGATGCCTGTTCCTCGCGCGCGACCGGTTGGGGGTGAAGCCGCTCCATTACGTCCGCTTGTCGGATGGATCGGTTGCCTTCGCTTCGGAACTCAAGGGGCTGCTGCGTAATCCGCTGTTGCGGCAGGAAGCGAACCTCACCGCGATCGAGGATTTCCTCGCTTTCGGTTATGTCCCCGACGACAATTGCATCGTCGCCGGGGTAGAGAAGCTGCCCGCCGGCCATTATCTGATGCTCGAACGGGGCAAACCGGTGCCCGCGCCAACGCGCTGGTGGGCTCCCGATTTTTCGAAGCGCATCCGAGCGAGCGAGGGCGAGGCGGCAGAGCATCTCGTTCACCTGATGCGCGCCGCCGTCACCGACCGCATGGTGTCCGACGTGCCGCTTGGCGCCTTCCTGTCGGGTGGGGTCGACAGCAGCGCGGTCGTCGCGCTGATGGCCGAGGCGAGTAGCAAGGCGGTCAAGACGTGCACGATCGGTTTCGATCAAGCCGCGCTCGATGAAACCGCCTACGCCCAGCAGATCGCCGAGCGTTTCGCGACCGATCACCGGACGCGCACCGTGTCGTCGGGGGACTTCACGCTCGTCGACAAGATCGCCGACCATTTTGACGAGCCCTTCGCCGATGCGAGCGCGCTGCCGACCTATCGCGTTTGCGAGCTGGCGCGCGAAGAGGTGACCGTCGCGCTCTCGGGCGACGGCGCCGACGAGGCTTTCGCGGGATACCGCCGCCTGGTGTTCCAGCATCAGGAGGAGAAGCTGCGCGGGCTGATCCCCGGCTTTCTGCGCCGCGGCGTGCTCGGCCCATTGTCGCATGTCTGGCCGCAGATGGACTGGGCGCCGCGTCCGCTGCGTGCGCGCGCGACGCTTGCCAGCCTGTCGAAAAGCGGGGCGGAGGGCTATGCCGAAGCCGTTGGCGTGACGGGGCAGGCGCAACGCTCGCGGCTGTTCAACGACGCTGCGCATCATGCGCTTGGCGATCATGTCGCCGAGACGCGCTATTGGAAGGCGATGGCCGAGGCGCCCGCGCGCGAGCCGCTCGACCGCGCCCAATACGCCGACCTGCAAATTTGGCTGCCTGGCGACATCCTGACCAAGACCGATCGGATGAGCATGGCGGTCAGCCTGGAGGCGCGCGAGCCGCTGCTCGATTACCGGTTGATCGAATTTGCGGCGAGCCTGCCCGCGTCGATGCGCGTCAAGCGCGGGACGGGCAAGGCGATCATGAAGCAGGCGATGGAACGCTATCTGCCGCACGACATTCTTTATCGTCCCAAGATGGGGTTTGTGACGCCGGTATCGCACTGGTTCCGCGGCCCGCTCGTCGAGGCCGCGAAGGGGCTTGCGACGTCGTCGACGCTCGCGCGCTCGGGGTGGTTCGACATGGCCGAAATCGAACGCATCGTCGCGTCGCACCAATCGGGGCGGCGCGATCACGGACGGCTGATCTGGCAATTCTTCATGCTGGAGAAGTCGCTGGCGAAGCTTTTCGGGATTTGACTCCCCTCCCGCAAGCGGGAGGGGCAGCGAGACTTGCGAGCTTGCTCGCTAGTCGCAGCGGGGTGGGCAAATGCAACGGTGCTGCCCACCCCCAGCCCCTCCCGCAAGCGGGAGGGGAGCAATAGAATCGCCACCGCATTTTAACGCTTCCCTGCTAACCTCCACCCGATGACGGTCCATCCTGCCTTTCCGACGAACGCCACCGAAGCCGCACCGCTCACGGTGCGCGTTGTCGATCCGCTGGCGCTGTCACCCGACCTTGCCGCGCAATGGGATCGGCTGGCCGACGCGGCAAGCGAGCCCAATCCCTTTGCCGAACGCTGGTGCCTGCAATCGGCGCTGCACTTGCTCGATCCCGACCGTCAAGCGCGGCTGGTGCTCGTGCAGGGCGGCAGCGACGGGCCGGTGATCGGCATCATGCCGCTCGCCCCCGCGTCGCATTATGGCCGCGTGCCGCTCCGGCATGTCACGGGCTGGGCGCACCCCAATCATTTCCTCGGCACCCCGCTCGTGCGCGCCGGTTTCGAAAATTTGTTCTGGTCGATTTTGCTTGGCTGGTGCGACGCGGCGCCGTGGGCGCGCACGCTCGTGCATGTGCCGCGGCTGACCGAGGACGGCCCGCTCCACCGCGCACTCGTCGAGGTCGCGCGGATGCGCGGCGGCGAGGCCGAAATGGTGCACCGCGAGGAACGCGCGCTGCTCGAAAGCAATCTGTCGCCCGAGGAATATTGGGACGCGACGGTGCGGGCGAAGAAGCGCAAGGAATTGCGGCGGCAGGCGAACCGCTTGGCCGAGCAGGGCGTCGTGCAATTTCGCCGTTGGCAGCGGAGCGAGGCGATCGATCCGTGGGTTGATGCTTTCCTCGACCTCGAAGCGCGCGGTTGGAAGGGACGCGCCAAATCCGCGCTCGCGAGCCAGAGCGACACACAGGCATGGTTCCGCGCGATCCTGTCCGCGGCGGGCGATGCGGGCCGGCTCGACATGCGCGCGCTCGATCTCGACGATCGTCCGCTCGCCATGCTCGTCAACTTTCTTTGCCCGCCGGGCGGCTTTTCGTTCAAGACCGCGTTCGATGAGGATTATGCCCGTTTCTCGCCCGGCGTGCTGCTGCAACAGGCGAATCTCGACCTCCTGGGCGACCCGCAAATCGACTGGGTCGACAGCTGCGCCGCGCCCGGCCACCCGATGATCGACAGCGTCTGGCGCGAACGCCGCGCGCTCGTGTGGGTCAATGTTCCGCTGGCGGCGGCGTCCGACCGGCTCCGCTTCGCCATGCTGACGAAAACCGAGCGGCTCTGGCGGCGCTGGAAGAGTGCCGCGGCGCCCGAAAATGAAGTAGAAGGCCCGTCATGACCGCGCATCAGCCGATCACCCGCCCGGTATTCCCCGCCGAAACGCTCGAGAGGATGGCCGCCCTCTATCCGCTGCAAGCGGGGCTGCTCCACCATCATCTTCCCGATCATCCGCTACTGTCGCTCGAAGCGCTCGCGCAGCTTGGCGAAACCCTGCCCGCGAGCGAGGTCGAATATAATCCGGGCAATGTCCCGATCGGTATCCGGCCCGAAGATGTCCCGTCGAACGGCCTGTCGATCGGCGAGACGATCCGGACGATCGACAGCAACGGCAGCTGGGCGGTGCTCAAGAATATCGAAAATGTGGGCGCCTATCGCACCCTGTTGATGGACCTGCTCGGCGAACTAAAACCTGTTGTCGAACCGCGGACGGGTGCGATGCTGACGCCACAGGGCTTCATCTTCATCTCGTCGCCGGGATCGATCACGCCGTTCCACTTCGACCCCGAGCATAATATCCTTCTGCAATTGCGCGGCACAAAGGTGATGAACGTGTGGCCGTCGGGCGACGAACGCTTTGCCCACCGCCGCGAGCATGAACGCTATCACACCGGCGGCCATCGCAACCTGCCGTGGCAGGACGACTATCATGGCGACGCGCAGCAGGTGCCGCTTGGCCCCGGCGATGCGGTGCTGATGCCGGTGATGGCGCCGCATTTCGTCGCCAATGGCGATGCGCCGTCGATCTCGCTGTCGATCACCTGGCGCAGCGAATGGAGCTATCGCGAGTCTGAGGCGCACGCCGCCAATGCGGCGTTGCGCCGCATGGGGCTCGACCCCGCGATGCCGCCGCGCTGGCCGAGCTATGCCTGGATGAAAACGGTGGGCTGGCGTATCGCGCGCAGGCTCAAGCTCGTGTCCTGAAACCGCTTTGATAGAGGCGGCACCGGCCCGCTCCCCCACCCGGCCTCCCATAGGCTACTATCGTTGTGGAGGCCGGGTGGGGGAGCGGGCCGGTGCCGCCTCAAAACAGAGGTGACAGATTGCTTTCAATTGGCACAAATTGGCGTTATGGGCCCGCATCCTTGATTTCGAGCCCATAGAGGACTGATGGCGAAAGAAGAACTTCTGGAAATGCGCGGCCAAGTGGTCGAACTGCTGCCCAACGCGATGTTTCGCGTCAAACTGGAAAATGACCACGAGATTCTGGGTCACACCGCCGGCAAGATGCGCAAGAACCGAATCCGCGTTCTGGTGGGCGACGAAGTGCTCGTCGAACTCACCCCCTATGACCTGACCAAGGGTCGGATCACCTATCGCTTCAAGTGAGCAGCGCGGCGAACTTTCCCGTGCTGGTGCTTGCTTCGACATCGCCGCGCCGGCGCGAACTGCTGGCGCGGATCGGCCTTGTGCCGTCGCGCATCGCAGCCCCCGAAATCGACGAGACCCCGCTGAAGGCCGAGCTGCCGCGTGACTATGTCGCGCGGCTCGCCAAGAACAAGGCGCTTGCGGTCGAGCGCGCGCCGGACGAGGTTGTGCTTGCGGGCGATACCACGGTCGCGGTTGGCCGCCGTATCCTCGAAAAGCCGGCCGACGAGGCCGATCTGCGCCGCATGCTCGGGCTGCTGTCGGGTCGGCGGCACCATGTCTATTCGGGGATTTGCGTCGTCGGAACCGATGGAAAGGTCCGCGTGCGCGTCGTCGACACGGTCGTCGCGTTCAAGGCGTTGAGCGCCGCCGAGATCGACCGCTATGTCGAATCGGGCGAGGGGATGGGCAAGGCCGGCGGCTATGCGATCCAAGGCCGCGCCGAAACCTTTGTCCGGTTCCTGTCGGGGAGCCATTCGAATGTCGTCGGCCTGCCATTGTTCGAAACGCGCGCACTGTTGAGCAGCGCGGGAATCGCGCTTGGCTGAGTGGCTCTACGAAGCCGGAATCGGCGAGGCGCGCGCGGCGCTGGTCGAGGATGGCGCGATCGTCGAAGCCCGGATCGAGCGCGATCATGAAGGACCGCCCGTCGGCACCGTGCAACATGCCCGGCTGATCGAGGCGGGCAAAAGACCGCTGGTCATGCTCGACGGGCCCGGCGAACAGCTTGTCTCGCTCGCAAAATTGCCGCCCGGAACGTCGATCGGTTCGCGGCTGAAGGTGGAAACCACGCGCACCGGATTGCTGGAGCGCGGCCGCGACAAGCTTGGACGAGCGAAGATTGCCGATCCCGACGCGGCGGTGGGTCCCGGCCCCGACCTGCGCGCGCGGATCGCGGCGACCGGGGTGAAGGTCGTCGAGCTCGGGGCGCCCGGACCCGACCGGCTGGAAGAGGCGGGCTGGTCGGAAATCGTCGGCTGTGTGCGAAGCGGCCATTGGCCGTTCGGCGACGGCGCGCTGTGGGTCGACGCGACGCCGGCGATGGTGCTGATCGACATCGACGGCGATGATGACCCGCTGGCGCTGGCCAAGGCGGGCGCGGCCGCCGCGGTCAGGGTGATCCGCTGCTGCGACATCACGGGATCGATCGGAATCGACTTCCCGTCGCTGGCAAGCCGGGCCGATCGGCTTGCGATCGATGCGCTGATCGATGCGCTTTTGCCGCAGCCCTTCGAGCGCACCGCGGTCAACGGGTTCGGCCTGATGCAGATCATCCGCCGCCGCGTGCGGCCCTCGCTGATCGAACAGATACGGCTCGATCCCGTCAGCACCGATGGCGCCCTGCTGCTACGCCAGGCGGAGCGCGCGGTGGGGGCGGGGGTTTTGAAACTGACCGCGCGCCCCGCGGTTATCGATCATATCGGCGGCCAGCCGCGCTGGATCGAAATGCTGCAAAGACGTACAGGTCGGCCGGTCGAGCTGATCGCCGACGCCCAGATCAAAGGAATGGGCCATGCCCAATAAGACATCCGCCAAATCGCAAGCCTGCCCGCTGTGCGGCAAGCCGCGCGAGCCTGAATATAAGCCCTTTTGCAGCCGCGGCTGCCGCGATCGCGATCTCTTGACCTGGTTCGGTGAAGGTTATCGCGTACCGGCCGATCAGGCGCCCGACGGCACGGCCGAGGACGATCGTTTCGACGAAGGCTGACCCCGAAATCGAGCGTCACAAAGCCTCTGGACAGGATGCAAAGCCCTGCCTATAGCCGCCGCTCGCCAGCGCGGCCGACCGGTCGCAGCGGCCGTGCCCGGGTAGCTCAGTTGGTAGAGCATGCGATTGAAAATCGCAGTGTCGGCGGTTCGACCCCGTCCCCGGGCACCATTTTCCTCCTCCCGGATTGATCCCGCACACTTAAGGTGACTGAATTGCACGTTTAGGGAGTGTTTCTGCTCACTAAGGATATGCATTGCTTCGCTCGCTTGGGACTCTTCCATTTTTCGGTGGCCACGGGATGAATGCAGATTGGCTAATCAAGAGCCATCTGACGTCAAGATCACTTAGCATCAAATCGGCGTGCTACCTGTGCTCAACGACGAAGCACGGCTGCGATCGTGCCCGCTAGCCCAGCGAGCTGTTAGGAAAACTTTACCCTGCCTTTGAGACAACCTTAGCCTGCCTCCACAAGGGTTTTCAGCCAGTCCTTCTCAGGAAAGCCCGTCGCTCGGCTTCGCGCCCGATTCTGGACGATTGATAAAGTAGTACCGAGATCGCGCCCCGTTCGGCGCGCTTAGGTCTTACTGTCAAAATTCAGATTATTGGCGCTCGAGCCAACCTTCTAGCAAGCGGGACCTAACGCTGGGTAGTATTTTCACCAATTTTCCACGCCCACAGCATGCAGACCGAAGCTGGTACGAAAGGTTGGCCATGCACTGGCTAGCGTCCGCCTTGCCCCTATTCGTCGCCTCCGGCCGCTTCGGCTCGCAGCGCCTCAAGCTCTTGGCGCTTCTTGTGCAGGTTGATCTCGGCCTCGATCCGCTTTCGCTCCGCATCGAGCAAATTCGTCTCATTGTCGACCTGCGTGACCTGCGAAGGTTGCTGAAGCGGCTTGCCCGAATTAATCGCAGCAACCCGCGCATCGTTGAGCTGCTTCTCATAGGCGAGATCGCGTAAATCGGTGCCCTTCTCATAGGTTATGAGAGTCGTGGCCGCGTCGAGACCGGCATTGACCGTTCGCGCAAACTCGACCGCCTGCGCGCGGGGCTTCTTGTAGCCGAACTTGAGCAGCGTTCCTTCCGCATTCCATTCTGCGGTGAGCACGGTATTGGCAAAGGCGTCATTCTTGAGGCCAAGCGAGGCGAGCTGCCCGAGTTGCGGGATCGAGCGGTCCTCGCTGAACAGCACTTGACCCGTACCGCCCGAGAAACCGTTGCAAGCGGTGGTGGCGGCCATCGCGTCCGTGCCTTCGACGCGGCAAATCCGGACGCGCGCCGGGATCTGAGTCCGATAGACGATCCCGCAGCGCGGTGCCTTTCCGCCGGTGCCGCACCCGGTCATTTCAGGAAGTATCGAAAGCTGGGCAGTGCTGGCTAGCGCCAAAGGCTCGACCGTGGCAATGATACTGGCCTTGGAGGTCTCGGCCGCCGCGTTCAGCACGGGCGCGCGCTGCGCCACATTGGCCCAGAGTTTGCGCGCCGCTGCCTCGGGATCATCCTTAATCTTGTCATCAATCCAGCGCGCCTGCGCGAGCATCCCTTCGTCGATCGTCATCGCATCGTTGAGGGGGAGCGCCAGCCAATTATCGTCGAGCTTGATTCGCGCCTCGAACAGACTCGCGGGCTTGGTGGCACCTGAATGTGCCTCGGCAATGCGAGAAAGCTGTCCATCGCCTCCCGCGGAAGGCGAGAAGGTGAATCGTGCCTGCACCGTCAGGGCTGCGGCGGCTTCGGCCAGCTTCTTGTTGCCATCGTCGACATTGTCCTGAGCGGTGGTCTTCGCATTAGGTCACATACCCATAAACAGGATTCCCCTAGAGGGTAATTTCTGATTCAGTCTTCCGATGAAGGGAGACTGGTCATGGCGCGGTTTGATTTGACGGATTTCGAGTGGTCGGTGATCGAGCCATTG